>Ga0209635_10000282_pt1 | contig 33708 bp, 33 predicted proteins | sample DeeMarSWOR230_32_FD_187463 | JGI IMG/M metagenome (GOLD analysis project Ga0209635, IMG submission 187463) | Marine sediment microbial communities from White Oak River estuary, North Carolina - WOR-2-30_32 (SPAdes) (version 2) | ecosystem: Environmental > Aquatic > Marine > Intertidal zone >...
GTGGCGGACCGAGTACCGGGCAACCAACAATGGCTGGACAACAAGATGTGATGCAGGCAAAGTGGGGCTCTCACGGTGACTACGAAATAATCGCTTTAGCCCCATCCTCAGTACAAGAAGCGTTCGATTTAACAATTGAAGCCTTCAACTACGCAGAAACATACCGCATCCCAGTAATGGTAATGATGGACGCAATAATCGGGCACATGTGGGAAAAAGTAATTATTCCTCCAGCGGACAAGATAAAGATGGTTAATCGAAAAAAGCCTTCAAACTCCCGCATTGAATATTTGCCTTTTAAACCAGAAGAAAACCTCGTACCACTCATGGCTGTTTTCGGCGAAGGCTACCACTTTCACGCCACAGGGTTAACACACGACGAAGAAGGCCGTCCGTTCACTGAAAGCATTAAGGTTCAACAGAGGCTTGTTCGAAGACTCTGTGACAAGATTCGAAAAAACGCGGACAAAATAGTGCTCGTTAAAGAGACGATGATGGAAGACGCAGAAATTGCTGTCGTGGCTTATGGTATTGAATCCAGAGCTGCACTAAGCGCAGTGAGAAAAGCGAGAAACAATGGAATAAAAGCAGGTCTCATTAGACTCGTAACACTTTGGCCTTTCCCGGAAAAACAAATTGCGAAAGCCGCTAAAAATGTGAAAATGATTGTAACGCCAGAAATGAACTATGGACAACTTGTCCGCGAAGTAGAAAGAGCAGCTAAAGCAACACCAGTAAAATTCCTTTCGAAATTGGGCGAAGAGCCGCATAAACCGGAAGAAATTCTCGAGGCAATTAAAGGAGGCTTTGCATAATGGAACAGGAGATTACTCATCCTCTTGAAAGTTTTCTGCGGAAAACAAGAATTCCCCACATTTGGTGTGCCGGCTGTGGCAACGGTGTGGTGCTTAACTCTTTTGCCACAGCATTAAAGGAGACCGAGCAAGACTTGGACAAATTGGTCGTGGTTTCTGGAATCGGCTGCATTGGACGTATCGCTGGCTATGTAAATACCGACTCGTTCCACACAACACATGGTCGCCCAATTCCTTTTGCAATAGGCGTAAAATTGGCAAACCCAGAACTAAAAGTAGTCGTCATAAGCGGAGACGGAGATTTATTTGCAATTGGTGGAAATCACTTCATTCACGCTGCACGAAGAAATGTGGATATAAAAGTGATTTGTGCAAACAACTTCAACTACGGCATGACAGGAGGGCAACAGGGTCCAACAACTCCTCTCAACGTTTCAACCACAACAACACCATACGGAAACATTGAACACCCATTTAACCTCGTCCATCTGGCCGCTGCGTCAGGAGCAGTTTACGTAGCGAGATGGACAGCGCTCCATGTGCGAAGGTTAACTGAGTCAATAAAGAAAGCCTTACAAAAAGAAGGTTTCTCCTTTGTTGAAGTAATCTCGCCGTGCCCAGAAATTTATGGAAGACGCACAAAAATGGGTAACGCAATTGAGTTTATGAATTGGTTCAAAAAAGCATCAGAAATCCAGAATTTCTCTGATCCAGCAAAAGCAGAGATTACTCCTGAAAGAATCCCAGTGGGCGAGTTTGTTGACATTGAAAAACCGACGTTTGAAAAATTGCTAAGAGAAATGATTGCTGGAGTGCAAGGGAACGTTGAAGGGGGAACATAAGAACATGAGGCTTGAAGTTAGAATAGCTGGATTTGGCGGTCAAGGCATTATTAGAGCAGGACTAATGTTAGCTATGGCGGTGTCCCTTTTTGAGGACAAAAACGCTGTTCAAACACAGTCTTACGGTCCAGAATCCAGAGGAGGATCGTGCAAATCCGAAGTCGTCATCTCAGACGAGGAAATCGATTTCCCGAAAGCACTTGAACCCGATGTTCTACTGGTTATGTCACAAGCAGCATACACACGCTACATTGATACAATAAAGAATGGAGGCACAGTAATCCTCGACCCCGACATGATTCCGCAACGAAAAGAAAGACCAAACATACAAGAATATCAAGTGCCTGTAACAAGAATAGCAGAAGAACTGGGAAAAACCATATTTGCTAACGTAATAATGCTCGGTGCATTTACAGCCATAACAAACATTGTCGGCGCTGAACCCATGAAAGATGCCATCCTTAAAAACATTCCCAAGGGAACCGAAAAACTAAATTTAGCAGCCTTTGAGAAAGGCTATGAGTATGGAAATAAACTCTTGGCTGAGAGAAAATAATGATAATTGGTATAATCGCAGATACGCATGATAATCTTCCAGCTATTGATAAAGCGTTAAAGCGATTGAATGAGGAAAAGGTTCAACTTGTCTTACATGCAGGAGACTATGTTGCACCGTTTTCAGTTGCTCGTTTCAAATTTCTGGAGGCAAAATTGATAGGAATCTTTGGCAACAATGACGGCGATCACCAATTTTTGAAAAAAAGATTCCAAGAGATTAATGCAGAAATTCGAGGAAAATTCGCAGAAGTTGTAGTGGGAAACATAAAAATCGCAATGGTACATGGAGATGACGCTGAACTTTTGACATCGCTTATTAAAACCGAGAGTTACGATGTGGTCGTGTATGGACATACACATGAGGCAAAAGTTTATCGAGAAGGCAAAACTTGTGTTGTAAATCCTGGCGAAGTTTGCGGTTATCTTAGCGGCAAATCAACCTTAGCCTTATTGGATACACAAAAATTGGATGCAAAAATAGTGCAAATTTAACCGCCTTTAGAAGCCTGAACGCGCTGTTTCTCTATTTTCTTTACTGTCTTTTTCACTCCATCCCAATCTTTTGAAACTTTCGCGTTAACGATTTCGAAAGCTTCCTTTGAAGTGAGTAAAGACAGCTCGACTCCTGTTGCTTGGCGGGAAAGATATCTTGCTGCTCTTAGTACTTCTCCGTTAAGTCTTGAATCAACTAAATCTGCAAGATGACAAATCAATGCTTCAACAGTTCTTGGCCAAACTGGACCCGCATCTCCTCCATGGTGAGCCGCGACTATGTGGATGACTTCTAAGGGAAAACCTTGCTTAACCATTTCTGAGACTGCTAAACTAAGGTGGTCAAGATAATTGCCTAAATTGGTCACTGTGTAACCTTCATTTCTGCTCTTTTCATACGTAAGAGGCTTAAAAACGTCATGCAAAATTATCGCAGTAAGCACGAAATCCTTGTTCACCTTTCCACCATAAATTCTCTCTACCACACTGCATAGATTCAACGCAATTTCAACAGTCGCCTCCGCATGTTCTACAAAGCCGCCTGGATAACTATGATGCCTCGACAAACCTGCTGGAGAAACATCAAGCGACAAGCCAGAGTACACTTTGCCTCCAATTTTTATTTTCGGGTTCTCAAGAAGTGCTATGGTTTTCTTCCGAAGAGATTCGTCCTTAATTTTATTCACAAGTTTCTTCAAGCGTTCATCCAAATCAACTGTCACCCTCCAAACCCTCTTTATGCAATAACATATTTTGCACTTTCCTCTTCTCTCGAGTCGCGATGTTATGCGCTTGTTTTGATGGTTCTGGGAGTCTATTCGCTTTAGTGCAGTGCTTGACTATAGCTATCGCTGTTTCCAAGGAAATCATATTGCCGATGCTTACATAAACTGGCTTTCGTCCCTCTTTAGTAACGACTGCAGCCCCAATGACTTCTTCTTTATCCAGAATCGGTGCCCAATCGTGGCCTGAAAATGCTTGAACCTCTCCGCACAGAGGGGATTTTGCAACACCGATTGTAGGTTTGCTGATTACTAAGCCTAAATGACTTGCAAATCCGAATCTGTAGGGATGCATGATGCCTTGTCCATCAATAAGAAAAACGTCAGGCTCAAGTTCTAACTTTCTTATAGCAAAAACTGCGGCTGGAATTTCTCTGAAGGACAACAAAGTTGGAATGTAAGGAAAACGGGTTTCGCAAACTGCTGTTTTGGACTCCTTTAACAAGAGGGATTTAAAATCCAAAACTGCCACTGCACCAATAGAGAAACCTCTTGAATATGCAATGTCTACTCCTGCAACATAACGAATTTTTCTTGGCAACACATCTTTCCGTATTATTTTTTTAGAAAGTTTCAACTGAATCATGTGGGCTTTTTTAATGGAAAAATTTGCTGGAATCTTAGTTGCAACAAATTCTTTCAATGTTTCCGCTTCGCTAATGTTTTTTCCAATTTTTTTATAGAATGTTCCAGAGAGGTTCTTCTCGCTTCTATAGTGATGTCTCCTCTGGTTGTTTCGATTACGTGTCTTGCAACATCGCACTTCCTTCTAAGCCCAGGAACCAACATGTAAGCGTCATCCATAGCCATTAATTCACTGTGTATTTGTTCCATCATTTCCAAACATTTTTCCGCTATCTTCACTTTGCCTTTTCTTAGCATGTCTAAAGCCCTACGGCGCAATTCTCCGATCACGTCTGCTAAGCCAAGCGCGTAGTCGATTGATGGAATGCTAAGTGTTTCTGTAGCAACAAGTGGTTTCTCTTCAACCAGACAGAGAAGTATCCGCGCCTCTGCATATTCTTGAAAAGCGGCATTAACAATTCCAGAATAGAAAAGGTCCGGATATTCCTTGGTTAGTTTTTTAATGGTTGAAAAAAGTTTGTCTGCCTCTTTAAGTAGTTTTTTTGCTTCTCCCAATCTCTCTTGGTGAATAAGAAGAATTGCTTGTTTAGAAAGACGGGTTGCTTTGCGCATATTTTTCTGGATAATCTCTTTAACTTTTTCTTTTCGTTTTAATTCTCCTCGAATTTCGTCGAGTATTCTTTTGAGGGTCAAATTGTTCACACGCTAAGAGTGATTTAAAAATGATACCGTATGAATCTTAATAGACTTTTCTTTGACAAACTCGTTATTAATAAAAAAAGGAAAGGGGGCATTCAGGGACTGATTGTAGATTACTCTTCTGTTTCTGGTTCTTCCCACTTTTCGATAAGTAGTCTGTCGTCGCCGAGTTTGAAGCTAACTTTGACAAGCACTGATGTTGCGCCCTTGAATGGAAACATGCTGTCTTCGGCCAGATCCTTGGGAATGTAAATCAGGAATTTCCCGTCTTTTCTTCTGAACAGTCTACCTCTTCCTTCATTAACCATAGTTCAATCCTCTTTTATAATTGCTGTTTTGTTAGGTGCGTATTGCCATCAGGATATTTAACTTTTTTTATCATTCAATAAAGTACATAAGAATAATGAATTAGTTTTGGGGAGTAAACTTGAATCATTCAAAAAATAAAACACATTTTTATTGAAAATCTCGTTTAGTTTTGGACAAGTTTAATTGGTTTTTCCAGTCTGCTAAGCAATACCACCCTGCTTTCTGGTGCGTCTCGTAAAATGCTGTAACTTGCTTGTTTCGCGAGCTGAATCGCGAATTCTTGTATTTCTTTGTGAGTTGGCATGTTTTCAAAACCAAGGCGAAGTCTAGAAAAACCTACATGCATATAGGCTTTAGGTTCTACATAGGTGGGATTTGCATTTTCTATCAATTTAGAATAAAGTTCTGTATTCTTTAAGTTGAGGTGACGACTTAATGTTAATCGTAAAACCGTGGGACATTTGAAAGTCGATAGAACTGATAGTGTTTGGTTTAATTTTTTCCATGCATCAGGTATTTGAGGATGACAAATTTTTTTGAATGTTGCTTCGTCTGGTGCGCAAAGCGAGATATAGAGTTGTGTGGGCTCTTTGCCGAGCTGGGTTAATGCTTCAGGGTTTGTTCCGTTTGATACAAGGAAAGTTGTGAAACTATGTTTGCTAAAGCATTCTATAAGTTCACCCAATAAGGGATAAAGTGTTGGTTCACCTGAAAGACTTATCGCTGCATGTTTTGGTTCTAAAGCCTCTTGAAATTTATTCGGGTATACCTTCGGATTCGGTTTGTATCCACTGACTAGTCTTTTTTGTGCTTTAATACATCCTTCAACAACAACTTCTGGGTCGTCCCAAACGGGAAAAGCCATCTCGTCCCATTTCATTTTGAGGTCTCCACTTTGAATACGCCAGCAAAAACTACACCTCAAGTCACATTGAACAACTGTCGGCGTCATCTGAATACATCTGTGACTTTTTATTCCGTAGAACTGCTGTTTGTAACATGGTCTGTTGTGAACTAGGGATTCATAGAGCCATCTGCAACGTTTCACTGCTGAGTGATTCCCAACTAAATGATACTTCTGAGTCTTCAACAATTGAATAAGTTCTTTAGGAAGTGTAAAGCTCAATCGTTTTCACTGTCTAAAGTTTTGAAGAAAAAAGGAGTTCCCTATTAAATAAACTATGCCTTTCCTTTATGAAAGAATTAAATGAAGATACATAATAAAAAAGTAGCTATAATTCTATTAAAGAAGATTTAGATATATATTCATCTTAGTATGTATTAATGAAGCAATAGAGAGTAATATTTAGCAGGGAAAATTATGGACCGCAAGATTATGGCTCTAGGTAGATCCTCTCTTGTGATTTCTCTCCCTAAACATTGGGTGAAGTTGAACGAATTAAAACAAGGCGATGTCGTTTCGCTCGCCGTTCAACGTGATCGTTCTTTGGTAGTTTTCCCAAGTGTTAAAAAGGAAGAAGAGCCAAAAGAGATAACCCTCCATGTTGAGCCAGATGAGAGAGAGTCTTTAATTGTACGACGAATAGTTGGATGTTACCTGAGTGGCTATTCTGGTATTAAAGTGGTGTCAAAGAATATTTTTTCTGTTGCACAAAGCAAAGCGATCCGAAACATTTCAAGAATGCTTTACATGAGAATTATGGAGTCAGATCCAAAAAGCATGTATCTACAAACTTTGATAGATGAGTCACGTGCATCACTTGAACTAGCAATCCATAGAATGCATCTGATTTCATATTCTATGTGCAAGGATGCATTAAATTCATTAAAAAACCAAGATTCAATGTTAGCAAAGGCAGTATTCTCCCTCGATGACGACGTTGACCATTTTGGTTTCTTTCTTCTCCGAGTTATCCGTGATGCCGCTCAAGACACGGCGCTAGCAAATCAACTTGGCATGGATTCCTTGGATTGTATGGATCACCAGACTCTTGTATATCGAGTTGAGCATACGGCGGATCATTCTGCCAACATAGCGAAACATGTAATAATGCTAGAGGGATACAAGCAAAAAATACCTGAAGATTTGTTAACGCTCATGTTCACTGCTGGCACAATGGCCATCGATCTGTATGATAAGGCAGTTAACGCTTTTTTCCAAAGAGCCTTGACCGATTCTGTTGAGATTTTAGAGCAACAGGGAAATATTGAGAAGTTGGATCGCGAGATAGCTTCAAAAGCGTTTATGAGTAAACAAAAAAATGCTCTAACGATTTGCGCGATTTGTTCTTTGCGTGACAGCATAAAAAGAATTGCTGAGTGTGCAGCGGATATAGCAGAGATAGCCATAAATCGTGCTTATAAAATGACTACTTAGAGCCTTTCCTCATAGAAGAATAACTCAAAGTCAATTCGAGTTTGGCAGTAGAGATTTCTTCTTGAAGCAGTTTTCTTGCGAGTTGCAAAGCAAGACTGTAGTTATATATTTCTTTTCCGTTACTTTTGGCTTCTCGTAAAATTTCTTTTTCTAATTTATGCTTTAAATCTCCTATCGTTAGTGCGCCTATTCCAAAAATCCCTGAGGCTATTTCTACCATATCATCTTTGAGTTTTATTCCCTCTATTCCAAAAGGTGGAATCGTGTTTACATCAACCAGAACCTTCATGAGTTTAAGATCTCTGAACAGTTGTTTCTCTATAACACGGACACCTCTTGTTCCGGCACATAATACTACATCAGCTTTCCTCAATAATTCAAATTTTTCGTTGTGTGTAGGCGCAAAAGCACCTTTTACCTTAACTCCGTATTCGTTAGCCAGAAAAATCGCAATTTTTTCAGCATAATCTTTCCCATCTCTACGTTTTGGGTTAAGGCTAGCAATTGTTACATCACAACCAAGCTTAGCTAAAAGAACTGCAACTATTTGTCCTACCGCCCCTGTGCCAAAGACTGCACAGTTTTTGTCTTTTAGTTCGCCAAGATTATTAGATGACAGAGCGTCTTCGACTTTCGCAACCATCGCCGCAGCAGTTGTATATGCACCGCTAGGATCAATTATTATGCTTGCTTTGAAAGGAGGGAACATCTGGTCTTTCATGACTTGCAAAACTTCTTCAGCTTTTTTAGCATCTTTTCCTCCAATGAAGAAGCATGTATGCTTAGCAGCTTTTGGCGTCCTAGAAAACAAGGCATCTTGAACGATTCTCTTAGCATCTTCTGGAGTTACATTCTCATAGGGTATGACGGCATTGTATCCAGCATCGTACGCCATGCAAATGTCGAAGGGACTAGCTTTTTCATCAGTGCCCAAGTAAAACAGTAGATAAGGTGCATCGTCAGAAGCCTTTTTAATAACAGGTTTAACTTGAATTTGCATTGAATTTAACAGATTCTCTAATTCATTAGAGCGAGGAGTGTCTGCAAGGGCGGACACTATCTTTTTTGAGATTTTAACGACCTCAACTCTAACGTCTAGAGATTCTAAAAGGTTTTTTATTTCGTCAACATGTTCTGGACTGCATATGTGAAGGCAAGTGAGCTCTTCTTCGTCAATTTCCTTGGCGTGGTCTAAAATCTCCATAACAATCCAGCTTTCTCTTATAGGAAAGCTTACTTCATGTTCTTGTTCTTCTAGTTCAAGTTGCACGCATTGGCCATAAGCCACCAAGTATTCTTTTTCAACAGAGTCTTTGTCTTCTTTTTTGGGCAAACTATCTAGAGCTTTTAGTATATTGTCTCTTAGCTTCTTCTTTTCATCTAATGTAGTTGCAAGATATGTTTTGGCGTTTTCGTCGATGTCAACGGGGAAGAAAGGAATCTTTTCTTGCTGAAGTGCTTGAGCTAAGACATTGTTTTCGTAAAACTCCTTTTGCGTTCGTGTGCCTAATTCTTCGGTTGCAAAGTCAGGATTGACCTTTTTGATTAGGTTTTCCAAGAACTTGTGGAAGCCTATTGATGGTCTAAAGAGAGAACGAAGCATGCGGGATTTTTTGGCAGTAGACGGTTCTGTTAACCAGAAAGGTTCGTTGTATTCTTTTTCTAAAATTAGAACTGTTAATTTTCTGTCGATTAAAGGTTCGATTTCTAATACTTTCAACTTTATCCCTTAGGTTTACGTTAAACGTGACACATATATATATTTGGTCTAAGTACCCTATATACAAATATATCTGGTATATACAAATTCAGATGTTATTGTATCTTGAGTAACTTTTCTTTTCCGATTTTTACTCATTCTTCTAAAATCGGAGGAAACATCAGTTTAGTTTTAATTTTGACTTTTCCATCCTTTGCATGAGGTTTTCTTACTAATGTGTCGCCACTTTTTTCCATTTCTCGTGCTTCTTCAGCCAATCTGGCAGCTGTCTGAGCTATTTCGTGCGCGCAAGCAACAAGTGGGATATATTTGTCGCTTTCTTTCTCTATAAAGCATGCTTGAAGATTGATCTCAGCAATTTTTTCAGTCAATTCGTAAGCAGCGATAGCTTTTGCTTTCGCGTAGGGATTTACAAAATCAGATCTGTCCCTTATGCTCTTGGCATCGATTATTAATTGAGGTAAAACTGGACTCTTTTCGTTTTTAATTGCATTTATCAATTTATCAATTTCTTGGTGAACTATCCTGTAAGCGCCTGTAATTGCAAGTATTTTGATAATATTTGAATTAAAAATTGCCATTTCTATCGGGTCTAAAAACTCTCTTCGCGCTCCGATTAGCGGGTCGCCCGTAATAATTACATAACCTAATCCTTGTTTTTCAAGGTCGGCTTTAATACGTTTTCCGGGAGCATCTGTAATGACAACGCTTGGAACACGGCTTTTTGATAATTCCTCTCTCACTTTTGTTGGTCCGGGTATGGACGGGTTAGGGGACAAGAAAACTAAAAGGTTGGAGTTGAATTGGAATATTTTTGGCAGGGCATCTTCGATGTCTTCAACGGCCATCTTTGACCCTGTAGTAACGGTTCGGATTTTTATATCTTGGCGGTCGGCTAGTTCGTCGAGGAGTAGTTCAAACAAAGGAGATGATGCGATGTTACCGCACTTAAAAACTCCAATCTTAACTTTTTCCATAACAAGACACCTAATATGGATGTTGATAATGCGCGTTTATTATTGTATATACTAATCTTATATAGTTTAGCACATTTATTCAACTAACAAAAAAGTGAAACACTATCGCGAAGGGTTTCGAAAAGTTTGATTGTTTCTTAAATTCTTGCTTGTTCGATTATCTTTGGCACGATCCATTCGAAGCCGACCGCCATCATGTGGATGCCTGCTGTTTCTGTTGACTTTTTTATTTCACGTATCATGTCGCCGAAGATTTCGATGTTTTCTTGATATACGGCTTCCTTTCCGCCCTTTTCCTTTGCTTTTTTTAATCTCTCTTGCAATTCTGTTGGAACCTTTATTCCTGGGACAAATTTTACCATCCACTCCATCATAGCAAGAGACTTGAATGGCGCTACACCTAGAAGGATTGGGATGTTTAGTCCTTTAGCAGCATTCATGAAGTTTTCTGCCTGTTCCACTGTGTAGACACATTGGGTTTGGATAAAGTCAGCGCCAAGTTTCACTTTTCTTTCAATCTTCAGAATTTCCGCCTCGATTGGATCTGCATTTGGTGCAGCTGCTATTCCTATGTTGAATTTTGGTGGTTGATCTATTTTGTTGTTGTTGAGGTCGACGCCTTCGTCTCTTATTTTTTGTAGCATGAAGACGAAGCCTGCAGAGTCGAGGTCGAATACAGGTTTTGCTTGTGGGTTGTCGCCTACGACTGTGTGGTCGCCTGTGAGGGCAAGGATGTTTTTTATGCCCAGTGCTCCCGCGGCGAGCACATCGGATAAGAGTGCTATGCGGTTGCGGTCTCGTGTGGTCATTTGGTATACTGCTTCGATGTCTGCCTCTTTTTGTATGATATATGCGGGGACGAGAGCGTTCATGTATGCGAAGGCTGTTGGATTGTCGGTGATGTTTATGGCTACTACGTGGTCTTTGAGGATTTTTGCGCCTTCGATTACTTCGTGGAGGCTTGTTGTTTTGACTGGTTCTAATTCGCCTGTGAAGACGAATTTGCCTTTGTTTATTTGTTGCATTAGTTGGCTGTAGGCTTCTCGTTTCATTGTGTTTTTGCCTCCTGTGCTTTTTCTGCTTGTTGTGTAGTTTCGGGGCTGATTTCTCTCGGGTGCTCGCTGATGCGGTAATCTTTTGGTGGATGGAATTTGGTGAATAGATGCAGTTGATCTTTATCTTTTAATCGATTGTATATGAGTACCCATGCGCAGTCGTTTTTCCCTCCGCCGACTTCGCATTTTCCTTTTGATTGGCCGCCGCATGGGCCGTTTAGGAGGCTTTTTGCGCATCTTGTGATTGGGCAGATGCCGGCTGTTTCGTTGAGTATGCAGTCGCCGCATGCCCGGCAGTATTCTAAGAATGTGCCTGGTGGGGTTTCGTGGGTTCCGATGAATTTGGTGTCGTTTGCGGGGATTATGTCTTTGTTGGGGTAGATTTCTGCGAGGGTTTGGACGCCAACGCCGCATGCTAAGCTTAGTACTGCGTCGTATTTGTTGATTATTGGGTTTAGCGCGTTTGCGGTTATTTGGCGATCGCATTGGCGTAGGGTGGAGATGGCTTTTGCGTTTAGGTTTGGGCTTTTTGTGAGTTTTCGTTTCATTTCTAGAAGTTGTTTTAAAATTTGTGCCTGTTTTTCTCCGCCTGCTTGTATGATTGCTGCGCAGCCGTCGCATCCAAGGATGAGTATCTGTTTGTGGTTTTTTGTCATTTCGTGGATTTGGTTTAGAGGTTTTTGCTGAACTATTATCATGCTTTTCACGCTTCTTTAGCGTAAGGAAAAGAAGGTTTTAGTGTTGTCTGTGATTTAAGAATTGCTGAAAGTTTGTGCTTTTTCTGCTGTGCGTACTCGGTGCAGAGTCTAGACCTTTCTTTCAGGCTCCAAAATAAGCGAGGCTGTGGGGTTTAGTTTTTGTGCACACACTTTCCAATCTAGGTATTTTTTCATAGCACCTGTGAGGTTTCTGTTCTCTCTGTGTGTGTGCACACACGCCTAGGCCTAGGTCTTCTATATGCTCCAATTAGGATACTAATAGGCTCCAAAGACGATCCAAATATACAGAGTAAACTTTTGGTTTTTTGCGGTATTTTTGTGTGAGTGCGTTAGGAATAAACTGTGCCTGCATCAAAAAAAGTCTTATTTATTTACGTATTATTAACAACCTGTTTAATACCGCAGTCTTTGAAAAGGACGAATATTAATGGCTGCCATATATGTAGAGAACTTGACGAAAAAGTATGCCGACAGCGAGGTTCTTAAAGAAGTGAATTTGAAGGTAGAAGAAGGAGAGTTCTATGCTCTCATGGGTCCTAATGGGTCCGGAAAGACTACCCTTGCTTCTATTATGGCTTCAGTGAGGACTCCTACTAGTGGAAAAATAGAAATTTATGGGAGAAAACCCGAGAATGCGAAGGAATTAATAGGATATGTTTCTCAGGAGAATTTTTCGTCCCCAATTCTTACTGGTAAAGAGAATTTAATGTACTTCGCTGGGCTTTTGGGTTATTCGAAGAGTGAAGCAAAGAAAATAGTTAACGAATTATTGAACAAAATTGGATTATCCGGAGATGCTGACAAGAAAGTTTCCGATTATTCTGGCGGTATGAGAAAAAGGTTAGAAGTTGCAACAGTACTTTTTCCTGGCATAAAAATCTTGGTTCTAGATGAACCAACCACAGGGTTAGACCCATCGGCTAGACGGAAGTTTCTTGGTTTGATTGAAGAGCTAAGAAAAGAGAAAACAACTATCTTGCTAATTACTCATATTGGCGCAGATGCTGAGTTGGCTTCAAGAGTCGGCTTGATAGATGAAGGAAAAATCATAGCAGAAGATGAACCAGAAAGACTCAAGAAGATGAGTGGCCTCAAGAACGTGATAAATATAGAAACTACGATAAAAAGTGAAAAAGTCGCCAACGCATTAAGGAATTTTAGCGAAAAGCAGAAGGTGTTAGAAACTGACGTGGGATACAGGGTTTACTGTAAGGATGTTGAAGAGGCAACGCCCCAAATAGTAAGATCGCTTGATGCGATAGGGTGTAAGGTAACGAAGATTGAAACTGAAAAACCCTCACTTGAGGACGTCTTTTTTAAACTAACAGAAAGGATGGTTAGAGAGGTGAGTTAGTTGGGTCAAATAACCGCTACATTGAATAAAACAATTAAAGAATTTCTGAGGCAAAAAACTATACTTTTCTGGACAATAGCTTGGCCCATTATATGGGTTCTAATAGGCAGTTTCTCATTCACTGAAAATGTTCCAAGCGAGGGAATACCATACATAAAAGGTGCCATCACCATTTCGATGACGGTATTTGCATTAATGACCGCTGGGATGGCTAATCTTCCCGGGAATATAGCCGAGGATAGAGAAAGAGGTTTACTCACGAAGTTGATGTCAATGCCCATAAGACCATGGAGAGATCTTGTTGGAAGGATTCTTGCATTATTAGCTTTTTCTTCCTTGGCTGCCATTTCAGTTGTATTTGTTGGCTATATTTGTGGAGCGGGATTTTCCTTTACGATGATTGGTTTTTTGCAGTCCATTGGTTTTCTTCTTCTTATTTCGTTTGCCTCGGCCGGTATAGGGATGCTGATTGGAACCTTCGTTAAGCATGTTCATGGCGCCATTATGAGCGGAGTTGGGATTGCTGTGGTGACTGCAGCGTTATCGGGCGTGATGGCGCCTTACTCGTCACTTCCCTGGGTGCTTCAATCTTTTGCTAGAATTTATCCAGTTTCGTCGGCGAACTCTTCGATTACTTATCTTTTGGTAGGAGAGGCGTATGCAGGTTATAGTCCACTGAGCGAGAGTCAGGCAGCGCTGACGATAGGAGTATCATTGTTGCTTTTTGTTGCAGGTTTGATTGCTTATTCAAGATTTTGTTGGAGAAAAGGGTGATCGTTCTTTTCTATACACTTGAGCGAAGCCTAGAAACGTGGTGGAGCTTTAGGAGTTTTCTAGATCTCTGTATGCGCCTCTAGCCCAGGTCTAGGTCTCGCATATGTTTCAATTGCACTCTAAATATGTCTGACTGTGCCAGAGTAAATTTAGTTCTTTCTGCTTTGTTTTAGCCTATTGACGTTTATCATTGGTCGTTTGTATGTTAAGGAAGTCGTCATGTTTATGTTGCTTATTATTGTGACCATTAAACCGCTGTAATTATGCGTTCTACTCCTTTTTTCGAAAAATCTTCCTTCAGTCATCGAAGTTGTCAAAGTTACATAAAGGATTCTCCGGTAGATTTGCGCTAAGCTTGACATGACAAGGTTAAAAAGCATCAAAATAAATACTGTAAATAGAGGCCAGCGCCATGGGCGACCTTGAAGAAACAATACGAAACATAGACATTTTCTGCAAAGTCTTAGCCGACAAAATCGTTGAAGACATAGAAGTCACCAACATCATTGTGGAACCAATGGAAAAACTTCTCTACAAAAAATGCGTCATAGACGCAAAGGCAGAGCCAAACAATCCCCCTGGAAACTTGATTCCTCTTCCACAACTCGAAGAACCCTTAATAGACGTTTTCCACGACGACAACAATGTTAAAATTTTGATGCAATGCCGCTGCAAAGACCAAAAAGTTACAATCCACCCAAGCACCGACGGCATAAAGATATGCAAAAAAGAATGCTACACAAACACGAAAGGACAAGAAATATGCACCGACAAATGCCAAAAACTAACCTTACCCACCGACAATTTAAAAACTGAAAATATTATTGCAAAATGCAGCAATAACACAGTTTTTGAAGTTGAAATCCCCAAAAAATAAAAAGGATTATGTCATTCAATTTTGCTTAGGAAATTATCTAGTTTTATTTTATGGAACTCTAGCGCAAGTTCCCTGGGTTCTATTCCTAAACTTAAGCTTAGAAGTTCAGCATAATGGATGATAGGCATATTATATTCCTCATGAAACGTTGACTTCATCAACATCTGCCCTAAATCGAGTGTTAAGAAGCAAAACGGGCAGAGAGTTGATATACAATCTGCACCAGCCTTAGTAGCGTTCACAATTTTATCGCGAGCAATGGCTAGAGCAACATCATCCGCATAGCCCCTCAACAGTCCCCCGCAACATTTTAGCTTGTTTCGGTACCAGATGCTTTTTGCACCTAATGTTTCAATAAGATTGTCAAAGATTTTCGGACGCTCGGGGTCATCAAACTTTAGAAGCGCGCTAGGTCTAAGTGCGTGACACCCAGAAAACGAGGCTACTTTCAAATTGCTCAAATCTTTAGTTACACTCTTCTTTAAACGATCCAAGCCTACATCTGTCATTAAAACTTGAAGGTAATGTCTCACTTCTTTGTTGCCTTTAAATTCTTTTCCAGCATTAGACAAGATTTTGTTAACCCTTTCTTTCAGATTCTCGTTTTCTTTCAGCAAAGCGTTCGCCATGGCCAAAGACTCAAAACAACCCGTGCACAACGTGACCATATTAAGATCGGCTTCTTCAGCAAGGCAAACGTTGTACGCAGCGATGGACAAACTGGTTTCTAAATCTATGGACTGCAAAGGCGGAGGAGCGCAACATGTCATATTAGGTAAATCAACAAGTTCAATCCCTAACTTGGCTAAAGATTTCCTTGCCGATACTTCGTATTGTGGTTGACGAGCAGGAATAGTGCAGCCGAGAAATAAAGCATATTTTGTCATGATGCTTCTTCCTTCTTTTGCTGTAGCTTATCAAATCCGGTAGCAGAAAGAATCTTTCTTAACGCCTCTACGCCAGCTGGTTCAAGTGGCGGCAAACCATAATCTGGTCTTTTCTTTTCCACAAATTTCGATAGCGGAACTATGCGTCCTTCGTTTATCAATCCATTTGCAAACTCTGAATAAATTTTTGGGACATTTCCTTCCTTTATGGCGATGTTTCGCAATGCATAAATCACATCGGCTATTTCGACTTTCTGAGGACACCGCTCCTGACAGTTGTAACATGAACAGCAAAGCCATATGGCATCACCAGAAAGAATCCCCTGCCTCTCGTCCCAAAGCGACAGTTTGATAACTTCTCTCGGGTTAAATTTGGGAGTAATCTTTGCTACTGGACAACTGCTGGCGCAGGTTCCACATTGATAGCACAGAGTTATCGTTTCGCCGCCTAATTGTTCTTTAACCTCCTTCGAGAACGGCAACGCGTGTTTCTCCTCTTTGCCATGCGCCATACTATTTTTGTCTCCTCTTAAGAAGCACCTGTTAAACGCAGTAAACCTAATTTCTCTACTCGCTCAGTCATCATTCTTGCAGCTTCAGCAAACTTGTCTCCCTCAATGAACACCATGTTAAACATTTCTAACCGCTCCGGCGCTATTCCATACTCCTTCAGCAACATTTTTGCGAGGTCCACCCTCTTTTTGGCGGTTGGACTACCGACCTCATAGTGGCAACCGTCACTTTTGCATCCGACAACCATTACGCCTTGAGCACCAGCCTTAAAGGCTTCCAAGAACTGATGAACCTGCAAGATGCCCGTACAAGGAACTTTCATGACTCTGACGTTTGCTGGATACTGCATCATCGCCATCCCTGAAGAATCCACAGCGGTGTGACCACATTCCGAACAGCACATTGCCAGTATCAATGGTTTGGACGTCCCATTTATAGACATGAGTGCCTTCATCTGAGCTGCCATCTGATTTGGACGAGAATGCCGAAGTTCAATAGCGTTAACGGGACACGTACCTACGCAAACACCACATCCTTCGCATAGAAGATCAGACACTTGCGCAACAAAATGTTCTTCATCTTTCTGTACCAAATTAATAGCGTTGTATGGACATGTAACAGGACAGAACTCACAGTCGCCACAATAATCTTCATTTATCACTGCAGTTCTCTGATATTTGACAATCTTACCTTTGCTTAAGAATTTTGCAGCCTTCACAGCAGCAGAGTGAGCATGAAGAGAAGTTGTCGGCGCGTCTTTGGGAAAAGTAGCACCTCCACAGAGAAATACGCCTCTAAGCTTGGTCTCTGTAGGTCTCAGTTTGGCATTATATTCCTTGAAGAAACCATCTTCTTCCAGCTCGATACTAAGCATTTCAGCAAGTTCCTTAGTGCCTTCAGGGGGTACCATGGCCGGAGCCAAAACAACAAGGTCAGCTTCCAACTCCAAGAGCCTCTGCGAAACAGCATCCTCAACATCAACAATAAGCAAATCCGCTTCAGGATCATGCCCAATCTCTGTTGGTCTGCCTTTCACAAACTTTATACCCATGTCTCTGGCTTTTTCGTAGTAGTATTCATGCTCCCTACCAGTGGTTCTTATGTCTATGTAACATATCGTAACATCAGTATCCGGGTAAGCCGATTTAATCAACATTGCGTGCTTCAGCGAAATCATACAGCAGATGCTTGAACACCAGGGATTCCAACGCCTGTCCCGAGAGCCAACACATTGCACCATGACAACTCTCTTTGCAGGCTTTCGGTTTGAAGGTCGGATAACCATGCCGTTAGTAGGACCGAAACCATCGATCATTCTTGCCAATTCGAGATTGGTTATGACATCGGGGTACTCATCATAATGATACTCCTTTACTACACTTGGGTCATATTCTTGAAAACCAGTGGCAACTACTATGCCGCCCACGTTAAATGTTACTTGCTTGCTTTTCTGGTCTAACTCAACTGCTTTGGTAGGACAAATTTCAACACATTTCCCACAGTCATGGAATTTGCAAACGCTTTCATCAATAACATATACAGGTGGATGAACAGGTGGAACGTTAATGTAAATTGCTTTGCGTTTCTTAAGTTTTGCATTGTATTCATCCGGCACTCCCACGGGGCAAACTGTAGTGCAAAGGTCACACCTGATGCATTTCTGTTCGTTGACGTACCGCGGCTTTTTTTCAACAGTGACCTTGTAGTTTCCAGGAACTCCCTCAACTTTGACGACTTTCGCATTAGTCAGTATATTTAGATTTGGAATCTCCGAGAGTCCTGAACGATATACGCACTTCCGCGACGTATGGGTGATAGTTTTTACATCTGAAGCCGGAGACTGTATACAAATGGCACAGTCATCAGTGGGGAAGAATCGACCCGCACGTGCAGCCAAACCACCAAGAAACGGAGTCTTCTCGACCAAGTGCACTTTGAAACCAAGATCCGCCAAATCTTCTGCCACTTGCATTCCAGCAATGCCACCGCCTATGACTAGGACAGATTTAAGCGCTGGAAACTCCAATTTCTCTAAGGGTTCGAAAAGTTTGGCGCGTTCTATAGCGGCGAGAAGCATTGCCTTTGCTTTTTCCGTAGCCTCTTTCGGCGTGTTTCGATGAGGCCAAGCGCAGTGATCTTTGAGGTCAATGACTTCCACCAGATATGGGTTAAAGCCTGCCTTTTCGACTTCTTCAACAATGTTTACTTCGCTTAATTTTGGGAGACCTTCTGCGACAACAACGCGATTTACTTTCTTACCTTGAATGGCTTCCAAGAGAGTTTTTAGTCCCTCGCCACGCCAGAACTCGCTTGCTCTTGCAACAAGCGCGACTCCTGGAACTTGTTTTACGTGTTTGAGTAGAGCTTCAAAGTCAAGTGTTTTGGAAAGTTGATTTCCGCAGTCAGACAGGAAAACTCCAACTTCAACTTTTTCCATTTTTCATCCCTCACCTTCTAATTGTTTTTAGTAATCGTTTTTCATGATCGTAAATCTTGATTTCCAACGGCATCTCCCCTACAGCAAAGTGGGTAGCGCAGGCAAAACATGGGTCGTAGGCTCTGAAAGCCATCTCTACCTTATTTAATATACCGTCATTGACTTTGCCATCGTGTATTAGACCTTTTGCGGCGTTCTTTATTGACATGCAAATGCCTGGCGCGTTGTGGGTTGTAGCTACTATCAGGTTGACTTTTTTGGCTAAGGCTTTCTCGTCAAGTATGTAATGGTGAATCAAAGTGCCCCTAGCTGCCTCAACTATGCCCACTCCTTCTCCAGGTTTTCCTGGTTTGTTTTTGATGTCCTTACTTGTTATTTCTGGATCTGTAATTAATTCAAGTGCGCGTTCAGTTGCACACATAAGTTCGATAAGTCGCGCCCAATGAAACGCAAGCGTATTGTGTACGGGTTTTCCGCCGAGAGTCTTGTACATTCTTTCATATTCTGCTTGTGCGATGGGTGTTGCCATGCCTTCTGCCGCGTTTAGTCTGCCGAGAGGTCCTACTCGGTAGATGCCGCTGTCAGGTCCGTCGACTAAGCCTTTCCATCCAACTTTTTTGAGATATGTTAGTTTGACGTAGGTCCATGGTTCAACATGCTCTTCGATTATGTCTAGATATTGTTTGGGAGTGAATTTCACAAATTCGTTTCCTGCAGGATCTACGACACGGACGTCGCCGTCATAGAAGTTTACTTTGTTGCTTTTGTCTACTGTTCCCATGTAGTAGGTTTTCAAGGTGTAAGGTTCACTTAGGATGAGGTTTACGTAGTCTTCGTTTTTGAGAACTATGTCATCGAAGAGTTTAAGAGAAAACTTTGCAAACTCTACGCAACTCCGAACCATTTTTTCGATCTCTTGCCTCTCCTCTTCAGACAAAGCTTTTGCAATTCCGCCTGGAATGCACGCGCTTACAGGGTGAGTTGGTCTTCCTCCGATCATGCCGGTTATTTTTTGTCCATAAGCTCTATGTTTTATTACTTCCTTGCCGATTTCTAAACCAGCCTTTTCTATAACTCCTAAAACGTTTCTTTTCGCGGCTGGAGCGTCTGGTCCTACGACAAAGTCTGGACCGCCTAGGAAGTAGAAGTGAAGTATGTGGTCGTAAATGAAGTAAGCAGCATACTCGAGCTCTCGTAGCTTTTTAGCCGTTTCTGTAGGCTCAACGTTAAATGCTGCGTCTAAGGTTTTAGCGCCTGCCATGTGGTGCGCAACAGGACAAACTCCGCAGATTCTAGTAGTTATTATAGGCAAATCTTCGGCTCTTCTTCCCTCACAAAACTTTTCAAAACCTCTGAGTTCTGGAACTTGGAAGTAGGCATTTTCAACATTTCCTTGATCGTTTAAGAATATAGTGATTTTTCCGTGACCTTCGAGCCTCGTGATGGGGTCTATGACTATTTCTTTCATTTCATCACCTTCCTTTTCAGAATAGAATTAGCAAGAGAATACTTGTAGAAAGTCCCTATGGGATCAACGACCTGCTCGATAACACTTGGATCAGTAGCAATAGAAGCAAGCGCGCTAACTATGGCAGCACCTTGATCAGTAACTCGAGGACCAGGACCGTCGCAGCCAGTGCATGGTATGTTTACATTTGGACACTGTGCACCGCAACCAGCACGTGTCGCTGGACCCATACATACTACCCCTTGATCCCAGAAACATGTTTTAAAGTCGTCTTCAATTTCGTAAATCCTTTTTATTTGAGATAGTTTTCGATCTTTTTTCTCCCTTGGGCATTCATCACAAATTGACTTATCTGGTAGAAAACTTGATCCTTTTGGGGGCAATTTGTTGTTTAAAATTGCTTCAAAGGCTTTAATAATGCAAGGTATTGGTGGGGGGCACCCTGAAAGGAAAAAATCCACATCCACAGTCTGTGCTAATGTTTTCACAGTGTCGTAAAATTCGGGCAATTCGAGTTCTCCTTCTTTCACTTGAACAGAAGTTTTGGGAGTCACGGATTGAGGATTTTTGGTCGAAGGGGTTTCAAGATATGCACGTTCAAAGATGGTTTTCTTGTCCCAAAGATTTGCAAGTCCTTTCACGCATCCGTCGCAGGCGCATGAGCCGAAGGCGACGAGAATCTTCGATTTTTTCCTTAGGAGCTTAGCCATATGCTCATTTTCTTCAGTTCTTATTGCGCCGTTGAAGAAACAAGCATCTATACCCTTGTCTGGCATTGCCTCGACATCTTTGTATTTTATGTCCATGGCTACTGGCCAGAAGACGATGTCTGCCTTTGCTACAACGTCAAGGATTTTCTCGTTTATATCCAACACCGCTATTTCGCAGCCACCACAACTTGCCGCCCAATAGAAGGCAACTTTCGCTTTTTCCATTTTGTCACCAACATGAGATGCACATTTATGAAAGAAATAGATAATTACAACTTCCCTAATTTAAATTTAGCCATATGTGAAATCTGGTTTATATTTGGCACATTGTAACACAAACCATTATGTTAATACTGCTCATTTGACTGCTTTTTCACGAATTTATTTTCAATTGTTTGGTGTAAAACGACTGCTGAAATGGGAAATTTATGAGTAAGCAAGATTGGAGGGTACTTCTTTGGAAAAATTATTGAACAATTTTAGTAGGGATTAGTTTCTCTTTGATCATCGCTCTGACTTCTGTTTTTATTGAACCCATCTCCTGTATTCTCGCAGCAGTCGTTTCGAAAATATTGATAATTTTATCACACTGTGGCAATGTGGTCGATATGGACATCAACCGCAAAGACTCAATGCCATAATCACGCAGTTCTTTCTTTAGCTGAATCACATATTCCCTCAAGGCATCTTCCTTGAACACACTGTCGTCGCCCTCTACGAAGATGACTCCATCAGCTCCGGATGCAAACGCATGTAAGATATGCTTCAGGCCAACTCGTCCTGTGCTCGGAACACTTATGATTTCCACGTTAGGCGTGTAGGAAGACCTAGTTTGACCCGCTAAGTCAGCAGAACCATAAGCAGTGGCACCTCCGATAAATGCAATGATCTTTGGAGACACACCACTTTCACTTACACCCTCTATTTGCGCCATCAATTGCGCGTCTGTGCAGTGGTTAAGCTCAATCGCTTCTTGAGGACAACGAGGCACGCAGATTCCACAGCCAACACATGACACAGGATTTATGTGAAAACCTTTTTCAGTCTGCGTCACCGCACCAACAGGGCAAACCTCCATGCAAACGCCACAGTTATTGCATTTTTGTTGTAGGATGAAGGCGACTTCCGGTGATAGGGCGATTTCTCCTTTGCCAACAAAAGTCGCAACTCTTGAGGCAGTGGACATGGCTTCAAGGGTGGTTTCCCTAACATCTTTCGGGCTTAAAACACAACCGCACGCAAATATGCCTTCTTTCTGGCTGTCCACAGGTTTAAGCTTATAATGTCTTTCCACAAGGAAACCATCCTCACCAAGAGAAGCGCCTATTTTTCTGGCTAACTCAGGAAGTGTAGGTGGCGGAGCAATTCCAGTGCTAAGTACGACAAGGTCAAATGTGCCTTCAACGTCTCTGGCAAGAAATGTGTCTTCAGCACGCACCAAAATTTTTCCATCAGATTGCGGAATTATCTCGGACACTCTACCTCTAACGAATTTTACGCCTTGGTTCAAAGCTTTTGCGTAGAATTCTTCGTAGCCTTTGCCGTCAGCTCTTATGTCTATGTAGAAAATCCATGGCTGCGCGTCTGGCACCGCTTTCTGTAGTAGTATGGCTTGTTTGATTGCTGCCATGCATCCGATTTTGCAGCAGTACTCAACGCCTTTGTCTTTGTTTTGCATGCGGCTGCCGACGCATAGAACGAAGGCGACCTTTTTGGGCATTTTATTGTCTGATGGTCTGCGGAATCCTTGTAGCATTAGCCTTTCAAATTGCAAGTTGGTTACAATGTTTGGGTGCAAGCCGTAGCTGTATTCTTCAAATTGTTTGGGGTCAATTTGCTCAAAGCCTGTGCATGTGATTATGGCGCCGATGTCGAGTTTGATGATTTCTTCCTTCTGGTCGAAGTTGACTGCATGCGCTTTGCAGAATTTTTCGCATATTTTACAAAAGCCTTTTTGGAAATATAGACAGTTGTCTTTGTCGATTATGTAGGTTCTAGGCACGGCTTGTTTGAACGGCGTGTAGATGGCTTTTCTTTCTTGCGTTGCGGCCTCGAATTCGCTTGGCACTTTCACTGGGCATTTTGTTGCGCATTCTCCGCAGGCGATGCATGTGTTGTCGACGTATCTTGGGTATTTTGTGATTTGAACGCGATAGTTACCTGGTGTGCCTTCGATGGCGGTTACTTCGGAGTTTGTGAAGATTTTTATGTTAGGATGTTGAGATGCGTAAACCATTCTCGGCGTTAGTATGGATTGTGAGCAATCGAGGGTTGGGAATGTTTTGTTGAGTTGTGCCATGTGCCCGCCGATGCTTGGGCTTTTTTCAACCATGTAAACTATGTATCCTTTATCTGCAAGTTCGGTTGACGCCATAATGCCTGCAACGCCACCGCCGATTACGAGTACGCTTTTTTTGACTGGCATGGTTTTTTGTTCGAGTGGTTTGAGTTCTTGTGCTCTTTTAACTGCGCCGCGGATGAGGTCGATGGCTTTTTGGGTTGCTGTTTCTTTGTTGTCGTGTACCCAGCTGCATTGTTCGCGGAGGTTTACCATTTCGAAGCAGTATGGGTTAAGGCCTGCGGTTTGGACGGTACGCCTGAAGGTGTCAAGGTGCATGCGCGGTGAGCATGATGCAACTATGATGCGGTTTAGGTCGTGTTCTTTTATACCTTGTATTATCATTTCTTGTCCTGGGTCGCTACAGACGTATTCGTAGTTTACGGCAACTTTGACTCCATCAAATTTAGATGTGGCTTCTTTGACTTTTTCAACATCTACTGTGTCGCTTATGTTGCCTCCGCAATGACAGATGTAGACGCCAATTTTTGCTTCGTTGGTCATGGCTTGTTTTCTCCGAGTTTGTAAGTGTAAAGTTTTAGAATGTTCATAAAACATTATTTAAACACTTAATTATCTCGTTTTTCGTTTGGGAAGGGCATCTTTTGGAGTTATTTGCAGTTTCTGAGAAGAAGGCTTAGGCATGTTCCAGATGGAATGCAAATATACGGATAACGTCGATTTCTTCATCGATTGATGGTTTTTAAAAATTGTGGGCAATCTTTTGCGATTTTTAGTGCTTGTGCATCATGGAATTTCATGAAATCTTTGATTATAAGGTTAAGTTGTTGTTTGAAGCCTTCAGTAGGCTTAAAATCTTTTTTTAGTTCAAAGGCTTTTATTTCCAGTGTTGCTTTATCGCGGTGCATTTTTGGGTCCAATCTACCGACGATTTGATTAGCGTAAATTAGGTTTAAAGCATAGTAGCCGAATTTTCTTTTTTCTTTTGGAAGGTACATTTCCAATCTGGGATGGAAATTGAAAAGTCTCTTGACACGTGGTTTGCTCCATGTTAGATTGTCGAAAGGCGAGATAAAGCTAACACCGCCTACTTGTTCTTTTTCGTTAGCTGTTTCGTTCAACATAACCAAATCCTTAGTAAGCATGAAATAGGGCTGGTTGATACCTTCAACCTGCACAACGGTCACAATATCCTGAGTTTCTAACTCCTTCAATAAGCCAGAAATCGCTTTGACGCCCAGACTAATCCCCGTTGACCATCTGTAAAAATATTGACCAAAGTCTTTCAGTTCAGCCAGCCCCCAAGCACCCAGCGTCTTCTCGATAAAGAAACGCTTTCGTTCTTTTTCAGAAGGCTCACTAGTGTCAACACGCGAAGGCAATACGTTTTCGGTTAAATCATAATATCGCTGAAAATTTTCCCGAAGCGAAACCATCAAAATTCCTGCGCCATAAAGCAATTCTAAAGCAGTTTTTGCTGGTTTCCAGTTCCACCAACCACTTTTCTCTTTTTTTGTTTTTTCATGCTTGAAATCTTTAGAACTCATCGGTCCATTTTGTTTGATTTCGCTTAAGACCGTCTCAAGTAAGTTTGCTTTCTCTTTAAGCCAGCGTCTTGCTTTGCTCTGCAGGTCTTTTTGTCTTTTTTTCATAACGGGCAAAAAATAACGATAATGTTCTATGGGGATTATTGAAGCTACATGCGCCCAGTATTCAAACACTTTGCGGTCAGGATGTAAAAGTTGGTCTAGAAATTCTTTCTTATAATAGCCGAGTCTGCTCCAAAATGCGAGATAATGACTTCGCTCAACCACGTTAATAGTGTCAATTTGAACACATCCCAATCTTTCAAGAACACTGAAAATCTGTTCTTTTTCAACAGTGGCTTGAGCAAAATGAAAACACTGCTTTTTTAGAGCAAATCTTCTCACAACATTTTTTGTGACTTGCAACTCTTATCGTCCAATGACAAACGGACTGAGGTTTATTAAAGGTTTAATGTCCTATAAGTTTATACAATAGAACATTCCAAAATATCGCAAAGACAGGGATGAATAATGGCAAAAAAGACAACAGAATTCTTTCTCATACTTCTAATTTTTATTACCATTCTCACGACGCTGTTCATTGTTACGCCTGTAAAGGCCTCTGCACAAATCGACCTTCTTTATCATTACGGGTCCTATGATGCTACAGTTGGAGAATACGGCGTGTATTACGTAATAGGCGAGGTAAAAAACAATGGCGACACGCCTGCAAACGTCAACGTGACTGCGATATTTTATAATTCACAAGGTATTCCACTAGCAACAAGGACAGAAAATACTTCGATAAAATATGTAGGCGTAGGACAAAAAACACCTTTCAAAATAGCCTTAGCTGATTCGAACGCCCCCCGAGTAGCAACTTATAATATATTATCAATAGGCTTCAAGGAAATTCAAGCAAGTAAGCCATTGGACCTCGAAATTTTGAACAGCACCTTCTACGCTGCAGACGAAAAAATTCAAATCACAGGAACCGTTAGAAATAAAGGTACGCTTTCTGCAACAGGTACAATAATCAGTGTAACCTACTATAATAAAACAACAGGGAATATTTTATGGATTTCACGAGGAGTTGCCATATATTCCAACATAACCTATGGGCAGAAATCGTATTTTGAGATATCCAGCAACCCAAAAAAGATTTCTCCCGAACAAGTCAATATCACTCTCATAGCAGAATCTCAGGAATATCTTTCACCTATCTGTTCAAATCCAATCCAAGATACTATTACGCCTCAAATTGGAGCCCCTGTATTGTTTCCGACTGAGCCTACACCTCAGGAAATTGTCGGAATAAACATTACTGTCACCAAGCCGGATTATGCAAGCAATGTAACTATGGTTTTACTTCACTTCAAAGGCGGCGGGGGGCAATGGAAAACAAAAAACATGACAAAATATGGAGACTTGTGGCGTTCCTTCATAGATGTGTTCGGAGCGGGACAGACAGTTCTGTTCAGGTTTGAAGCTTTTGATAAAGCAGGAAAAAGTAGTCAAACAACCTATTATAGTTACACGGTGAAAGGCGAACCACAATCAGGAGTGCCGCTGGAGGCTCTCCTTATTGTGTTCATAGTACTAATCTTAATAGTGGTGATTGTAAAATATAGAAGGAAACTGTTTTAGACAGTCTCCCTTTTCTATTTTCTGGCTTTCAAGATCTGAGCTGTTTGTTTAAATTCTTGTAGGGACAATGCTGCGCGCAACACTATTCTTTAAAGGGGTTTGTTAAAGCTAGAACAGTCACAGGAATAGCTGCGACAAGCGAAACAACGAATGGAATGAAGGGAGAAATCTCGTAAAGATAGCCACCAAGATAAGGCGCAATAACCGATGCAATCATAGAACTACTCATCGGGATCGAGATCCATTTTCCACGTGAGGCTTCTGGTGCAATAGCACCTATTATGGAGGCCACTAAAGCGCCGTAAGTAACTGAGCCGCCCCAGAAAAACGCTACTAAAAGCAAGAAAAGCGGATTTTGATAAAATATTATCGCCTCCGCTGTAACCACATACAAAAAGATGCAGATGAGGACGCCGTTAATTTTTCCCCATTTGTCGCCAATTCTTCCGATTAACAATGCTAATATTGCAAAGCCTGCGAAATTTACTGAGCCGAAAAGTCCCACATAGAAATCGTCTGCATACATAACATCCTGTAAATAGGGTGCAATGAATGTGCGGGCTATTTGCATTGTAAATACTAGAGAAGCGTAGAGAAGAGACCATGCTAGAAGGCGATTTCGAGAAAACCTAGAAACTTTTGGAGATGGTTGAGTGCTTTCTCTATTTTCCGTCTTTTTTGGAGCATATTGACTGCTTATAAAGAGATACACGCTCGTACATACAGCTGAAAACAACGTGGTTACAAGCAGAACTTTTTTAATACCGATTACAGTGGTGAGATAGCCGCCTATTGCCGGCGAAAAAATATACCCAAGCGCCCATGTTGAATTGAAAGAAGCAAGAAGCGTTGCAGTTTTGCTTTTGTCCTTTGCCGACGTAACCACGTAAGCGTTAATTGCAGGGCCACCAATCATCGATGCACCCCAAAGTATGGCACCTGGAATCATTTCTGCCCAATGATTGGAAAAAGAGTAGATAAGTGGCGTAAACGTCCAAAGACCCCATGCGAAGAAGACAACCTTTCTTCTGTCAAATTTGTCGGCGATGAAGCCCCCGGGTATAGGAGCTAGTGCAGAGAAGAGGTACATGATTGAGAAAAAGATGCCGACTTCTACGATGCTTGCATGTAAATCTATCAGATAAAGCGGCAGCACGAACATGTAGAGTCCTTCCCCGAAGGCGCCGATAAAATTAGAGAGACAGATTAGTTTAACGTCTCGGCTCATGGCTTCGAATGGAAAGCCGAAAGTCAAGATTCGCTTAAAGCCAATTTGTGCCACTCAAAGCGCCTTCTTTCTGCATTGTGGTTTTAGCCATAAGAAAGACGAAGGAGGGTTTTATGCTTTTCATTAAAAATTATAAGAAAGTCTATATACCACTTTTCGAGAACCAAGCTATTCTTGCGAGGTGGTGGACATGGCAAAACTTGACGAAGACGTCATCGCATTGTTGAAAAACTCTCCTCCAATGACTTTAATAGAGATTGCTGAAAAGCTTGGGAAGCCAGAAAAAAATGTTTTCAAAGCTTTGAGAAGACTTTTCGAAAAAGAAATAATCGAATGCGAAAACCGAAAATACAAGCTTGTCAAAAAAGGCTGAAAAAACACCTTCAACTTTTAGAAACGACCAAGGAAATTCCATTCACGAGAAACTTCAAACTCACACAAAAAAGGCAAAGAAATCGCAGAATACCTCGCAATGATCGAAAACATCTTAACAACCTAAACATAACGGGTTTTCGCGTGTGGATTTGTGGTGAGTTGTTCGTCTTAATCGACGACGGGTTTCATGGTAAAGAAGAGAAGTTGTTGAAGTTGAGTGAAGAAACATGCCTTATTAAAAAAATTTATAAACATATGCACAATTAAGGGAAAATGTTAAGGAGGGGGAAGAATGGAAAAGAAAACCATAGTTCTCACAACTCTCTGTATCATTCTTTTGGCTTCTACAGCTATCTTAGCATACGCCTACGTGAACTCGATTTCTCAACCTAAAGAGAACCCGAGCAAAACCTTCATCTATACGTGGACGGCAGAACAACAAAACATCACAGACAGCGAAGTAGGCTTACTAATCAACGTGACTTTCAAAATCGAAGGCAACATACTAAGAGTTGTTACCATAGTAAACGACACAGAAATCTCACCGCAAAAATTCCTAGTTATAGCTTTCGACACAAATATCGATGGATTGGTCGGTGAACATGTAGATAGCTGGGTTAAAATAATGTACCCCAACAACTGGACGAGGTCAGGCGATGTTGTACCAAACGGTGGTCCAGTATTCGAAACAATGACCACTGGAGAAAAAGCCACGACTTTTTACTGTAAATTTGATGGGCACAAATATCTCTACAACGCTACCTTTTTGCTGAACGAACCGAATCATACAATATACGGAGACCTGTTCCAGATCGTCTACGAGCGAAGCCCAACAAGGTTTGTCGCCAAAGTTGACCATTTTGGCTTAAGGGAGTGAAGTAATTTGCAGACGAAACAAGTTATTGTGCTGCTACCACTGATCGTAATGTTTCTTTCAGCAATCTTTATTAATGCATCGTCCAGCAGTTTGACGATCACTTATACTACATCAGCCGTTAAGGCTCAGCAGTTCTATCCACTAACGTACGCACTTGTTGTAGCAGGAACTAATGACTCCACTCAGGAACCCATATGGCATCGCGCCGATATGATGTACAATACGCTACAATACCTCGACAATGTTGCAGAGATTACATATTACACCATCAACGGCACTATGAGTGGACAAGCCACAAAAGCAGCAGTGCTAGACTGGATAACCAATCGAGCTTGGGAACTCGGACCTTATGATACGATGCTGATTTTCTTTTCTGGGCACGGGGGTGGAATGAACAAGTATAACATGATGGATGGTGGTGAGTGGGATTACTCGGGCGACGAAGGAGCAGAACATTGGATAGATGGCGCATGGAAGGGAGTCGATGAATGCTTATACATAACGCCCGACCTTGACAATTCAGACACGTGGGAAATAATACTTGACGACGAAATGGCTGCGGCATTAGATTCAGCGGTATGCAGAGTAACGGTTATTCTTAATGCTTGCAAACCAGTTGGAGAGGAGAATAGTACTCTCTCTTGTTTCTCTGGTGGATTCATAGACGATTTGTCAGGCTTCCGAAGGTGCATTATTACTTCGTCAAACGAAACTTGGTACTCACTCTTTGATTCTGACGATGTGTTAAAGGGGTTTACTTACTATCTGATTGAGGCAATAGGATGGGGATGGGACCTGAAATCTGCGTTTGAGTACGCTTTCGAAAATGACGAGTTTCGCCACTGGCAGTGGGGGCAAGAAATATTTTGCTATGAAACGCCACAGTATGATGACGATGGAGATTGCCTACCAAATTATCAAGAAGGACAAGACCAACCAGACCCATCCCAAGGAAAATTCGCTTCTTTAACCGTGCTTGGTGAAAATACCGGAATGCTCTTTGCAGATGGCAACTTTAACGGCATAGTGGATATAGCAGATGTCACGCCGATTGGTTTGTTCTGGGGGCTCCATGCCTATGAAGAGCCACGCGTGTGAAAAATAGTATATTCACGAGACTATTATCAGATAGTTGATATGAATGGCGATAAGTACATCGATATACAAGATGCCACGTTTATCGGAATGCATTGGATGGAATCTGACCCGAATCTGGCATTACATTAACCCGCTGCTTTCGTCTATTTGAGCGCATTCCGAAAATCTTTTATTAGTATATCACCGAAAAGTGCCAACACAAAGTATATGTGCCTCTACTTCGATACACCATAGAACCAAAAATTGGGGAAAATAGTATGGAGCGAAAATGGTTAATCACTATCGTCATAATTGCCATAATTATAGTAGGCGGTTTAGGTTGGTATTTCTTAATTTGGAGTGCACCAAGAGAACAACAACAGGTACTTAAAGTCTACATGGATAATAAAAATTACACCACGCCTCTAACATGGAATCTTACTGCCACCCCAGGCTCAATGGTTTACTCTTCTCTCCATAATATAACAAATTTAGGAAACAGTTCAGTAAATGTAGCATTTACACTAAACGTATATCATCACAACGGCACCCACTGGATAGAAGAATTTAACGGAACACATTGGAAAGTCACCCCTCATTATGCAAACGCGAGATTCGTCTCAGCAGCTAACGTTACCAAATTTTGGACTATATGGTGGGCCAATAAATCACATGAACAAGCAACTTACTACTTCTCTTTCGCACATACTGACCAAATGGTCTATGTTACGTTCTGGTACCAAGGAGAGAATCCAACAGTAGATGGCACAACAGTTTTCACCTGTATCTGTTTTGACGGCAACGGAAACAACCTTTTAGACGCTTCCGACAAAGCATTCAACTTCACAAACAACCCCAATCGACAGTATAAAAATCAGCTAAAAATCTATAAACCTAGAACGACTTCTTCTTGGAACTCGAGCGCAACCGAATACTCATGGAACGAAACCTTACCAATCGACATACCAGTTACCGTAGCCATTTCCGATAATAGGAAAAACATTACATTGGCAATTCCGTTCAATTACATAGGCGCAGAAAAAGCCAAACCCTTGGGTTTTGCTGTCCAAGCGTTCAGCCGTGACTGGGGGCCTGCAGGGGCTGATTCGACAACACCAAGTAGGTATCAGAAGGTGCAACTTGACCTTGCCTTGCTCTCAACCTTTGTCCTTGGACCAGAGAGAACAACCTGGTTCTACATAGGAGCAGAATTCACGTCTGGCGCAAGCGGTGAATACTCTTTCATACTCAAAACAACCGTTCGAGAAACTTAACATTTTCTTTTTTCACAGACTCCCATCAAACTGTTAATTCTTTCTTCTACGATCTATAATGTCAAATACTGCAGGTCCAGTGCCAATGATAGTAACAGGCACGCCAATATTTGCTTCGATTTTGTCGATGAAACCTTTCGCTTCGTTGGACAGTTCTTCAAAAGTTTCCGCGTTTTTACATGCTGGAAATAATATGTCCAGTTTTGTAACAGCAACTTCTGTTGCGCCGTTTATCAATACAGCACGCCTAGCTAAATCGAAATTGAAGGGGGCAGAGCGGCGTTCTCTGCCTGTGCCTGCAGCAGTTTCGAACCAACCGCGTTTGACTGCTTCTTCTTTTGAAAGTTCCCCAGGTAAAGGTCCGGCGCCCACTCGAGTTATGAAGGATTTGCAAACCAAGAGCACGGTGTCAACTTTTGTGGGGCCTACTCCTGCTTCTGCGCAAATTGCAGAGGCGCTCGTGTCTCGGCTTGTCACATATGGATATGTACCGAAAAATAGTGAAAGCATCAAGCCTTGGGTTCCTTCCAACAGAACGTTTTTGTCAGCTTCGATTGCGGCGTTTACTTCTGAAACAACATCGGTTAGGTACGATTTAAGTTCAGGGATGTCGCGTGCTATCTTTCCAGTTCGCCTTGCACGTTCTTCTTGTGCGGGTCCGACGCCCCAGCCTGTAGTTCCTAAGCCTTTTAGGTGTGCACTTGATTTGTCCATTTGAGAATGTTTCTCTTCGATTATGGAACATTGTGGATCGACGCCGATGCGGTCTTTGACGCTGGTTTCTTCGATTTCTTTAAGAAGTTGAGGGACGTGAATGTTTGCGCCTGCGCCTATTAGTAGGCGGCCTTTTTCGTAGACAAAAGTGCTGGGCACCATGTGCAATGCGTATTTTTTGTCTTTGTATACTACGGTGTGTGCAGCGTTTACTGAGCCTGTTCGTACGCATACATCTATTTTGTCTTTAAGCGCCAAGTAGGAGATTATTTTTCCTTTTCCTTCGTCTCCCCAAAAAGCACCTGCCACAACTGTGCATCTCATGATTTTTCACCTTGAAGACAGAAGGTAAAGTAACTTTTGGGAGAGTATTTAAATATGTTTGTCAACTCTGTGTAAAAAAATTTTCTATTTTTCAATAAACGAGTTAAAATTTATAGAGAAAACAATTTTTTAAAAAGAAAGCTGTAAACACACAAAAAAAATAACGTGTTGCCAGAAAAATCAGTAGAAAGCTTCAAAGAAGCGTCAAAAAAATACTAATAAATCATTTTAATGCGCCAATCATTTCTTTTATCCTGTCAAATTTGTGCTCCTTAACAAGCCCAAGAAAATACTGAATCTTTTCTAAGGCATCCTTTTTGGTTTTCGACTTTTTCACCTCTATAAAGCAGAGCTCCAACGAGTCTTCGAAACCTTCCTGATAACTCATCGTGAAGACCTCTTTTCTAATATTTTAGGCTCTTTCAGCAAAGTAAGGATTCAACTGTTCAGTCCAAGCAATATCTCTTAAAGAAATCTTCACAATCTTTCTCTGTCTATGAGCTTTGTAACAAATGCTTGGTCCGCCATTACCTTTTTCGTTTTTCGTTTTGACAACCTTTACGTTTATAATAGCGGAGCCATCTTTAAGGTAAACATTCACGTTTTTACCTATCAACGTGCGCGCCATGTTCATGTTAAACTTTGTGCCGTCACTCAATGTTTTCACCACTCCCTATCCATGTCCGCGATTTTGCGCCAACACCTACTGCAGATAGGAATTTCCTCGCCCTTGTAAGAAATGTATAATTCGATGTTAGTGTTTTTGCACGAGCCATTCCATGGGTTTTTGCATTTTTCCAAAGCTTTGGCCATAAGTCTTAACCTCGCTAAAGTAAAATGCTCCATTCTTCGCTTTTTAAGACAGTCGACCCACCATAAAGCAACCGAGTGGAGAGTTGAGTGAAAGTGAATGAAGGAAATATTACGTTAGAATTCAATTTTGACATATGAGAAAGCAGTGCTCGTTAACCTTGTTCGGTGTAGACTATTGAGCAAAGTTTGGCAGCGGTTAAAGGAACTTTTCAAAAGACGAGAACAAAAAAGGAAAAAAGGTGTGTTGCTGCCTGCTTTTACTGTGCCGCCAACAACAACAGGATAATTTGCAGTCTTAATTGTTGCCTTTGGCTATGGTTGGGGAATAAACGATGCCTACAACAAAATCCTAATTGACCTGCACTAAACAAAAGAATAAGCAAGGCATCCTCAAAAAAGGACGAAGTTTTCGACTTCTTTTTCATGGGTTATCATGTAGAAAAGGAGAGATTTTTTGAAGCAGTTTTGCTATTTTGCAAATTCTCCTGGTGGTGGATCGGCTGTCCATGTGCTAGTCTAGTAGATTCTCATCCAGTATAGGCCTACTTGAGAGCCGTCTCCGATGTCTACGATGCCGTCTCCGTTAATGTCTGCCGGGAACGAGTATATACAACGCTCAATGCCCCTATACACTGTGAATGTG
>Ga0209635_10000283_pt1 | contig 33601 bp, 34 predicted proteins | sample DeeMarSWOR230_32_FD_187463 | JGI IMG/M metagenome (GOLD analysis project Ga0209635, IMG submission 187463) | Marine sediment microbial communities from White Oak River estuary, North Carolina - WOR-2-30_32 (SPAdes) (version 2) | ecosystem: Environmental > Aquatic > Marine > Intertidal zone >...
AAAAATTTGAGAGAGGAAGGAAGGAAGGAAGGAAGGAAGGAAGGAAATTAAAATTTAATCCAACAAAAAAATTTTTCATAAAGCTTAAACTTCAAAAGTACCCATAGAAATATTAAATCTAGGAAGGGAAAAATTATGTGTACTGGAATTACACTAAAAGGTGCAGATGGAACAGTAGTATATGGACGCACCTGTGAATGGGGAGCATTTGACCTCAAATCAAAAGTCCTTATTGTACCGCGCAACTGTGAAATGACTGGTTCAACACCTGAAAACAAACCTGGTGTACAATGGAAATCACTGTATGGATTAGTTGGCCTAGATGCATTAAACAAGCCTTCTATAATTGATGGTATTAACGAAAAGGGTTTAGCATGCGGCGCATTCTATCTCCCAGGATTTGCCGAATATAAAACCTATGCTCCAAAAGAAGCCGAAAAGTCAATTGGCGAATTGGAAGTGGTACATTATATTCTCTCAACATGCAAAACAGTCGAGGAAACACACGAAGCTTTAAAGCAAGTTAATGTCGTTCCAGTTATTTTAAAAGAGCTTGGTTTTGTACTCCCATTTCATTACATGGTAACAGATGCAACAGGTAGGTCAATCGTGATAGAATATGTGAATAATGGCGAACTAAAGCTGTATGAAAACCCGCTTGGCGTTATTACCAATGCTCCTCCTTTTGACTGGCATTTAACCAATCTACGCAACTACATCAATCTTTCTGCAGTTGCAGTTCCACCAAAGAAGCTGGAAAGCATCCAACTTGCGCCATTAGGTGCAGGCTCGGGATTGCTAGGATTGCCTGGTGATTTTACTCCTCCATCTCGATTTGTTCGTGCTATTGCTTTTACGCAAACAGCTCGTCCAACAAAGGGTGATTTAGATACTGTAAAAGAGGTATTTCGTATTCTTGATAACTTTAATCTTGGAGTGGGTTTGGCAGAAGGCTCTGATATCCATTCTATTGATGGTGATCCTCTGTTAGCTTCTACTCAGTGGACAACCGCTGCTGACACAAAAAACCTTGTTTTCTACTACCACACATGCTGGAATCGCCGTTTAAGGAGAATAGACCTTAAGACTCTTGATTTTAACATGGAGGAGGTAACTAGTATTCCTCTTGATGAAAAACGGGAAGAAGACCTGAAGGATATTACACCTGCACAACAATAAGTTAAAATTTAATGAAAAAAAGCAAAGGTTCTTAGACAAAGAAAAATAAGCTAATCATTTTTATTTATCAACCAATATTAGTAGAAATATGTTTCAGGGCTATCTCTTTCTTTGTCAATCAAAAGCTATCAATAGCTGTATAAACAATAGATGTTTTTCTTGCTCAGAAAATCAAGTTGACGTAACCAAAGATATTCAAATAGGAGCCTTAGTTTTTCTTCTGAACAGTCAATCAGATACTTTAATAGGACCTTTTACTGCTTCAGAAGAAATGGAAACAGGCTTGGAACCTGGAACTTGGAAAAGTCGCATTGACACTAATAGTTTTTCAGGAAATATAGTTGTTAGTTGGCAAACCCTTCATGAAATTAAAAATGCATCAAAAAAAACATCTTTTTTAAAAAATATTGATGATTGTAAACTGACTCACTATCAGATTCAAGAGCTTTTAGAAGTACTTGAAAAATCACCACAATACACTGAATCAATATAATGCGTTACGAAAAAATCGCTGATTTAAGAACATCAATAAAAGTTTAAATAAACTCTAAATTTTGATCTCTTAATTATTTTGTTATTAAAAAATGGGGAAAGATTGCGAGTGCCATTGAAAAAACCCTTTTTTAAACCTGGCTACTTCATCTCGACCATGGCTTTTTTATTGTTTGTTTTTGTGATTTAAAAAGTGTTTGTTGTAATCCTTAATTCACCGAGTTTCTTATGCTTTTTGAAGTATATAGAAAGCTGAATTGTTCCCTTCAGGATTTCTCTTAAATAAATCTACTTCAGATTGATACTTTTTTATATTATTTTGTGTATCTAATTTTCGTTGTTTTTTTAGTTTTGATATTAGTTTTTCTAAAGGTTGGTAGTACTCTTTCCACCAAGCATCTGTTTGCAGATCAAAGTTATTAAAAAATTTAAAACCATAGTTTGGAATTATTTTGAGTTTATTTGATATGTTGCAAATGCTCTCATGGATAACCACAAAACCATTTGGTTTAAGTAACTTACAAGCATGTTTGAGACCTTTTTCAAAGCCAATAATATGCAATACCCCCTCTGCCCAAACTATATCAAAGCTTTCTAAAGGAAAATTAATATCAAATATAGATTGATTTTTAATAGTTACTTGCTTTGAAAGATTTTCTTGTTTGACCTTTTTGCGAAGTTTGTTTAGCAGGATTTGATCTGTATCTATTGCAGTTACTTTTCCACCAGATAGTTTTGCTAGTTCAATGGTCGGGACTCCTGAACCACAACCAACATCTAAAATGCGGGGATTTTTTATTTTTGGTATCATCTGGTATGCTTTTTTGGTATATTTTAAGAGATTCTTCCTGAAAATATCATTATCTATTTCAGAATTTTGGTATGTAGACATTTTTCTCTGCCAGAAACCAAGCATAAATCTTTTTTTTGATTTGTTATTTCTTCTGTTGTGGTTTAAAAAAGGTTTGCTGTAATACTCTAGTCAATAAAAGTAATATGAGAAAAAATGCTCACAAAAATAAGTTTAGAAAAACTAAAATTTTGCCTAATAATACAACATAACATAAAAAAGAGGTAAAAAATTAAAGGGAATCCACTAATGTCAACACAACCTTTCTTTTCATACAAAAGCTCTTAGATAGAATAAAGGATTTAATTATTTTACAAAATGTACAGGGCATACTTCAATGGGACATGGAAACAATGATGCCTCCGAGAGCAGTAAAACAAAGAAGTCAACAACTCGCTCTTTTAAGCAGAATTGAGCACAAAATGAGTACTTCCCTAGAAATTGGCAGACTAATTAAAAGAATAAAAGCAAATTTCTAATTACGAAACATTAGACCTATATCAAAAAAGAAATCTATACTTAATTGAAAAAAATTACGAAGAACAAAAAAGCCTACCTGAAAAATTAATTGCAGAAAAAACAAAACAACAAGTTTTAACAGTAAATAGCTGGAAAAAAGCAAAATTAAGAAAGGATTTTAGCCTCCTTAAACCTGATTTAGAAAAACTTGTTGAAATTCACAAAAAAATTGCAGAAATCCTAGCGAAAGTAAAAAGAGTAAAAACACCCTATAATGCATTAATCGATATTTATGAACCAAAAATTAGCACTCAAACAGTAAATAGAATTTTCTCACAACTCCAAAAGGGACTTGAAGCACTATTAAAAAAAATTCAGAATTCTTCAGAATATCGTCCAAATCAAAAAAATATATCCCTAGTAGCAACAGAGAAACAGAAAAAAATAAGCCAGCTACTAACTCGAACACTTGGTTATGATACTTTTTCATCTAACTCAGGAGGCAGAATTGATGAAACAGAGCACCCCTTTACCGCTGGATATTTCGACGATACACGTATAACCACTCATTACTATCCGAATGATTACCTTAGTTCTATTTTTTCAATTCTTCATGAAACAGGGCATGCAATATGCGAACAAAACATAAACCAAGAGTTCAAATATCAACCTATAGGATCAATAATTTCTTCGGGAATACATGAATCACAATCACGGCTATACGAAAATATAATTGGTCGATCAAAAGAATTCTGGACCTATTTATTTCCCAAGCTTAAACAGATTGTATCACCGCAATTAGAAAATTTAAGTCTTAATCAATTCTTGCTTTTTATTAACCATGTTAAACCTTCAAAAATTCGCATAGAAGCAGATGAAGTAACATATAATATGCACATTTTAATTCGTTACCAAATTGAAGCCGCTCTTTTCGAAAATAAGATAGAAGTGAATGATTTGCCTGAAATTTGGAATCAAAAATATGCAGATATTCTTGGATTAAAGATTAAAAATGATGCAGAGGGACTTATGCAGGACTCCCACTGGGCAAATGGCTATTATGGCTATTTCCCATCGTACACAATAGGAAATATTTACAGTGGTCAAATTCTTAAAGCAATAAAAAAAAGCGTAATAAATTATAAAAATAAGATTGCTTTTGGTGAATTAGCCGACATAAATCAATGGCTTAAAGAAAAAGTTCACAGTCATGGAAGTTTGTATGATTCAAATGATTTAATTAAAAAAATAAGTGGAGAAAACATAACTACACAACCCTACCTGCACTATCTTGAAGAAAAATATCGAGAGCTTTACAATATTTAATTTGAGATTAAGAATTATAGACCTATTTTAGGATTAAAAGAAATTTGCATATAAGTACTAAAAAAGGGCTCTAAGCTCCTTAACTATACCTTGACTCATCATAAACCAGTAAACTCTTCTCTTCAATTCATTTCTAGAAAATAATCCTTCAAACCTTCTTTTCCATGAACCATAAAAGCTTCTATAACATTTATAGAGTTCTTCCTGCACCTCTCTTCTTGACAAGGTTTCTGTTGGCATTATTGCATGCGCCATATCATAATTAGCCCAATTAAAATCTTCAATCCACTTATTCTCTTTTGCTTCTTCGAAAAGTTCAGTTCCAGGAAACGGTGTAAGAATAGCAAAAATTACAAAATCTGGATCCAGTTCCTTAATGAACTTTCTTGATTCCGCAATCGACTCAGCTGTATCTTTACGTTCACCTATTATAAACATCACATGTCCGAAAATATCATTGTTTTTTAGGAGTTTAACCGCTTTCTTTGCATCCTCAGGACTAATATTTTTCCTGAACGTGTCAAGTGTTGATAATTTTGAGTTTTCAACTCCTAAAAGAACCCAGCGAAGACCTGACTTCCGTAACTTAGGTAAGGTGTCTTGATATTTGATGATATCATCACATCTAGCTTGAGTAAACCACATCAAATCTTCAGAAATCCCTTTCTTCATAATTTCGTTTGCCAATTCATCAGCCCTTTTGCCCACTCCGAAGTTATCATCTGTCAACCAAATGAAACGACTTCCATAATTCTGGAAACAATATTCCATTTCATCCGCAATACGTTTAGGAGACTTCTTTCGCCACAAACCTTGCCAGAAACACCACTGAGAGCAAAACGTGCAACGATGTGAGCACCCCCTAGATCCTTCAATTAAGGCATAAGGCATCCTAAGACCAGACATTGCACTAAAGTGATACTTATGAACAAATTCTTTAACGAAATGATATCCTGGATAAGGTAAACCATCAAGATCTTCGATTAAAGGTCTTAAGAGATTATGAAAAATCTCTCCGTTATTTCTAAAGGATATTCCCTTTATTTTTGAAAATGCTAATCCTTCATCTACTTTTTTAACAAGATCTGCAAAGGTTACTTCGCCCTCTCCTCGAACGATAACGTCGATTTCAGGATATGCTTCCAAACTTTCTTGAGCTGTTGCCGTAAAATGTTGACCCCCAGCAACTGTTAGAACATCTGGATTAACTCTTTTTGCAGTCTCTAACGTTCTCAGAACCAAGTAAGTGTTGCATGTTGCCAAAGCACTGCAAGCCACAACATCTGGGTTGAAGTATTTAATTTGTTGTTCTATACCCTTCCAATCGATCTGTTGAGCATTACAATCTAACACTTTAACCTCTACGTTTTTTACTTCTCTTTCAAGGTAAGCTGCAAGTTGGATAATCCCATAAGGCGGTGGTAGATACTCGCCCATAACAAACCATACATCCTTAGGCGGTTCAATGAAAAGAACTTTCATCGTTAATCTCTCTAAAACTAAACTAATCAAATATTTTTTTCTTAATTTTATAATTTATGGAATATCAATTAAAATTTAATTGTAAAATTTTATTAAAAATAGAATTGCTCTGGTAGAAATCCTTAACCAATCTCGTTTCGAAATCAAGGTTTATACGAAAGCATCTCCAAAACACAGTTTTTAGTCACAAAATCATAAGGATTTTTGGGATCGTCAGCCTAATAGACCTACATTCTCTTAACAGGAAGACAAAAGATAAAAAACAAGTTCAGAAGTATAAACTCTGAACCAATCATCCTTATTAACCCAAAGTGAAAGTATTGAAAAAAAGAAAAAAACACAAACGTGGATATCCTATCGCAATCCTAGTAGGAATAGAAGAAACACATTCGGTAATTTGGAAAATATTTAGCAGAATAGTTAAACCTATAAAAACGCTTTACCTTGAAGGAACCAGAAGCAATCCAAAAGCTCTTTACAACTTTCATGAATTAACAATTAACACCTTAAGACCACCACTAAAAGAAGGCACAAGGAGCATAATCCTAGTATCCCCCCAAAAAACCACTTTTTCTATAGAATTTGCTGAGCATATTCGCCATCATCATAAATGGCTAATCCAAGGTCCAAACAAGGCTGAATTCGCAGAGATAACAGGCTCAGCCACCAAACTATCACATGTGTACAAGCTAACTAGAAGTCCGATATTCCAACAAATTATCAACTTAATTACTGCAGAGGAAACAGAAAATTTAATCGAGCTTTTGGAAAAACTTCTTAATACCTCAGAAAATGAGAATTGTATTATATTTTCACTTGAAGAAATAGAAACCCAAATAATTAACAAAAATAAACCAGACAGAATACCTGAATACCTTTTGATTACTGACAAATATCTCTCAGAGAGCAAAGAAAAGAGTAGGTTACACAGACTAATGCAGATAGCTGCAAATAGAAAGATCAAAATAAGAGTAGTGAATGCTGAATCACCTGCAGGCACTCGCCTTTCACAACTGGGCGGAATCGTCGGTATGGGATAATTCAGGTAAACTTTGCGTAAATTTTGCAATTAAAAAGATTTGCTGGTATCGCGAGTTATCCAAAAATTATGTTATTGTTATTTTTCATAATTTTCGATAATAGTTTTTTTTCGTTTATTATACTCGTTATCCATTAGATAATAACCAATAACAAACAAAGAAGTTGAAAATGCAAGATTTATTGAGGAATTATAAAATAACAAACTATAGATCAAAGCAAACAAATATATAACGCATATTATTGCGGTCACAATTTTCTTCTCTTTATTCAGTTTCCTAATTTCCTTATCTTCTTCAAGCATAAAACTAAGTTTTTATGTTCATTTAAATGATTTATTTAAAAAATAGAATATTTTTATCCTTTTTTCAGTCTTGTTTAATCCCAAATTTCTTCATAAAGAAAAATAATATTTATTTTCTTTTTGATTCAGATTCTGTTTTCTTTAAGCTAATACTTAGTTCTTCATAGAGTATTTGAGATTTTTTCATAATAGTTTCTTTTTTTATTTTTTAAGGATATCCGGATCTATTAGAAGATGTTACTAGAATACTCAAATCTATAGAAGCATACAAAAGCATCGCCAAAACACAGTTTATTTTATTAGTTATTAAAACAATAGATCTATTGAGGTAATTTTTTGTTAAATGCTTGTGTTTTAATAAGAACCTCACATGGCAGATTTGAAGATGTTGTTGAATTTTTAAGTAATCAGAAAGGCATTAAACGTATTTTTCCAGTACTTGGCAGATATGATGTAGTGGTAGATCTAGAAGCTTCGGATCTCAACGCTATATCCTCTGCAATACTTAAGATGAATAAATTTGCTGGCTTAGTGTTCACAGAAACCTTAGTTGAGGTTAAGGAGAAAGAATAGGAAAATGTTGAATGCTTGCATATTATTGAAAGTTGTGAGAATTAAAGCACAATCTATTCTATCTGATGTTAAACAAATTGAAAGCGTTAGAAAAGCGTATTTAACGCATGGTAGATTTGACATTGCAATTTTTGTTGAAGTAGAAAATTATAAAGAGTTAAGAGCGGTTACTAGCAAAATTAATGGTATTGAAGGGATTAGAAGCACAGAAACTTTAGCTGAAGCCTAATTATAACTTTTTTGATTCTTTATCTTTTTGCTTTTTGCATAAGAAGTAATTTTTTTAAAAATCATCAAGCCACCCAGCATTCTTATCGATTTTACGCCTAAAAATCACCCCTAAATTTTCTCTGTTTTTAGCCTGATGATATTTAAAATAGATATATTTCTTCATAATACCAAGTATCTCTATTTTTCCAGTCTTATGAGACATTATATACTTGAAACGTTTGCTAAGTCCATCACATCTAGCTTTAGTTTCCTCAAGAATTTTTATTCCCTTAAAAATTGGAACTTGAAAATGATGTTTCACTCGTTTAACAGGACGACATTGAAAAACATAATAAGGTGCTACACCAATACGAACTAACTGTCTTAGGAGAGTTGAAAGAGTGATTGAATCATCATTTACGTTCTTTAACAAAACTGTTTGATTGCTTAGCAATACCCCTGATTTAAGAAGATTATTAACAGCACTGATAGATTGAGGAGTTATTTCTTTGGGATGATTAAACTGGGTTACAACATAAATGCGCTTATCCAAAAGTGAATATTTCTTAAAAAGTGCAAGAAGATCAGGATCATTAAGTCTATTTGGGAGAGTTACTGGAACTCTGCTTCCAAATCGAACAAAATCGATATGGTCAATCTCTGTAAGCGTTTTTAGGAATTCTTCGATTATTTCGTTTGAAAGAACTAGTGGGTCTCCACCGCTAATAAGAACGTTATTTATTTCCTTATGTTTTGAAATATAATCTGCAGCTTCGTCAAAGCGACTTAATATTTCTTTTGAGGGCAATCCAACAAGTCTTTTTCTAAAGCAATAACGACAATATGTAGCACACCTATTAGTGGATAAAATAAGAGCAGTCTCTGCATACTTATGTTGCAATCCAGGCATTTTGGTGTTCTCTGCTTCTCCGCTAGTATCATAAAAACCTTCAGGATTACTCTCATCCAAAGAGGGAATAGCCATATTTTTTATAGGATCATTTGGATCATCCCAATCTATCAAAGACATATAATAAGCACTAATACGCATAGGATGAACATGAACAATATCATCAAATTGTTTGAGTTCACAAGATGAAAACTTGAGATATTTATTTAATTCTTCTAATGAGAGGAGACTCTCCTCTAATTTCTTATATTCTACTAACATTTTTTTAAGCCTAATTATTCACATCTTAGAAAAGCTAATCATTGTCTCCAAAAATAATTGATGCTTTTCAGTAAATTATATTACAAGTTTATCACTTAAATACTTGAAGGTAAAGATTAAAATAAAAGAGTATAAAAGCTCAAAAACCCAAAACACATTCTTTATTCCCTGACTATATGCTTTTTAGGCATAAATTTGCTAATTATTTATGAAAAAAATTGGAATTATAAGAAAAATTTTGATTAGTAAGAAAGCACGAGCAAAGTCTATCATTTTTAGGAAAAAATTAGCTTATAAATAGCTTGAACAATACCCTGCAATTATAAACATGATAAACACAGAAGATATCCTAGTTCTTTTAAAAAAAAGAGTTGCAAAACAAAAAGCTCTAAAAAACAAAAAAATAGAAAAAGTTAGCGTTTAACATTTTCATTATAAGGAGAGTATAAGACTCACCAACCCACTATACTTTATCTCGATTTTGTGAAGATAGACTATTTTTCAGATTTTTGTATTTTTGTAATTAAAGTATGCATAAGTAGTATTAGTAAAATATTTTATAGTAAAGAAAGAGATAGTGGGTGCATTTGTGTTTTGAAATTGGCAATAGTTAAGGGTAAAGAACTCAAAAAGTATGATTTTGGAGCCGGTCATCCTTTTAGAGGTGATAGATTTGAAGATTTTTTTTCTTTTTTCGAAAAAAAAATTGGTTTAGAGGGTAGATTTGAAATTGTAGCTAATAATAAACTTGCAAGCGATAGCGATTTGAAACTTTGGCATACAAAGCAATATATTGATGCTATGGAGAAGGCATCTTGTGGGATTCAGGTTTCTGATCTATTTGGGTTCTTAAGCAGCGATAACTTAAATCCTCAAACAAGACGTTTTCCTTTAGGTATTGAATCTGCTGCTAGGGTGATTGTTGCTAGTTCTATGCTTGCCTGTGATCTTGTTATGGAAGGGAGCTTTGAGAAAGCAATTTCGATTGGTGGAGGCCTTCATCATGCCAAGTCAAATTATGGTGAGGGTTTTTGTGTCTATAACGATGTGGTTATTTGTGTTAAACACGCTATTCGTAAGTTTTCTTTAGATCGTATTTTGGTTTTGGATACGGATGCACATGCAGGAAATGGTACATGTGAAGCTTTTTATTCTGATCCAAAGGTGTTATTTGTAGATTTGCATCAAAAGTATATTTATCCTGGTACAGGATTTGAATTTGAGATAGGAGAGGGTAAAGGTCGAGGATTTACTGTGAATGTACCTTTGCCTCCAGGTGCTGGTGATGAGGCTTACAAATTTGTGTTTAATGAACTAGTTTTTCCTTTAGTTCAGGAATTTAAACCTCAACTCATTATTCGAAATGGAGGTTCTGATCCTCATCCTTCTGATAAGATTACCCAGTTAGGATTGACTTTGCAAGGATTCAATTACATTGGAAAAGCCTTAGCAGAATTATCTAAGATTTGTGATGGAAAAGAAGTTGATTTGATATGTTCAGGATATAAGCCTGAGGTTTTATCAAGAGCTTGGACTGCTTTGATCTCAGGTTTAGCTGGAGTCAATTTTAATCTTGCCGAACCCTTTCCTTTAAAGCCAAGCAAAAGACAATTACTTGAAGAAGTTAAGAAGGTTGTTGCAAAAGTAAAGACAAATCTAAAGCCATATTGGAAGCACTTGAATTTTTAAGATTTGAATATTTTTTTCCTATTAAAAATAGCGCTAATTCAAAATTTAAAAATAAAGGGGTAAGATTTGTAGATGATATCACAACTTGGTGATGGGTTAGAATTGAATATATAAATATCTGTGTTTTTTGAAATGAAAAAAATGAAGCTTTATAAAAAAATACCATAGAATTAAGCGATTTTGTATTCTTTGTATTTGCAATCTGGAAAATTTGAACAACCAATAAAATTAGAAAAAACACCTGATACTAAATACAAGTAGCCTTCCTTGCATCTTGGACAAGATGGAGCTTTAAAATCACAATAATCATTGACACAATTATATTTTGCAGAGTTATCGATTTCCAAAAATCCATTCCTGCACTCAGGACACTGAGGTGGTCTATACACGCAATAAGGATAATTAGTGCAAGAATAGAATGGACCATATTTTCTTTCCACTATTTCAATAAATCCAGTTTCACAATCCGGACACTTAGTTTTTCCTAAAGCCTTACCAAAAACTTTTACATTATAATCCTTTGTGAGAGCCTCAACAATAAATTGAGAAACAGAACTTTTGTCTGCTATTAAGTAGGCTTCCTTTCTTGCCCTTGTTATGGCTACATAAAAGAGCCTTCTTTCTTCAGAATTAGGAAAATTATCTTCCTTAGAAAGAACCAGATTAAGCAAAGGATCATCATCAATCTGACAAGGAAACCCATACACACCAGATTTCATTCCAATCAAAATTACATAATCGGCTTCTGTTCCTTTTGATTTATGAGCTGTAATAAATCTTATTTTTAGTCTACTATATTTTGCTCTTAATAATTTTAGGTAATCTGGTTTTTGATAATTGTAACGTCCTATTATGAAAATTTCCTGTTTTTTCAAAGATTTCGCATTAATTTCTTCTAATATTTTTTCAACTGTTTCTGTTTCATCCTCAGAAATTATGATTTTTACAGTTTGTTTTTCACTGCTTTCAATGGCTTGTAGTTTTTTTGGGATTTGATTTGGATTTTGCATAATAAACTTGCTAGAGAAATCGCATATTTTATCATTGAACCTAAAGGTTTTTTCCAGAAACATTAGCTTTGTGTAGCCAAAATGGTTTTCAAAATCTCTCATAAGCGACATATCGCTTCCAGTAAACCTGTAAATTGACTGCCAGTCATCACCCACACAAAATAACTTGCAATCAGGATTTTGGTCAACGATAGTGCTAAGAAGTTTGTGTCTGCTTTGGGAAATATCTTGAAACTCATCAACCAAAACATAACGATAGTTTGCTAAGTTTCCATTTGTCTTAAGGTATCCCTGTGAATAATATATCATGTCATTAAAGTCAACTTGATTTTTAGAAATCAAATAATTATTATACGAGGTGATTATGAAGGAAAATACTTCTACAAACGCTTTTGCTCTTTCCTGATCTTTAAACTTGAAAGCTTTCTTTTTTAGCTGATCAAGTGTCAGATTTGAAGATTTGTACAAGTTTAAAAATGTTGAAAGCAAATAAACAAAAGAATTGACATATCCAACCTCGTTAATCTCCTTAAAAACCCTATCTTCTGGAATTTTATTGAACGTAACTCCATAATTTTCCAAATTATTTTTAAGATTTTGAAGGAGAGTACCTTCGGATTTTTCATAGCTAAATGTTTCAATAAGTTCTGTATGATTTTCCTTATGCAATTGTTTTTTCCATTCATAATTTTGAAGATAATTAGCTTGATCAATAAAAAAAGGAGGTTCTCTTTTATCGTTTAGTGCAAAATGTTCAATATATATTCCATAATCTGGAAGATAGAAATCAGGTCTATATTGCCTATGTTTTATCGTTGATGTTAGAACTTCGTATTCCTTTTCATATTCATAGTTTACTCCATTAGTATAAAGAAAATTAGCTATAGCAGATTCTTCAAGACTTTTTACTTTATCTCCTCTTAGTGAACGAACCTCATTTTTCTTAAGGTATTCAATATATTCTCCTTTTGACCAAAAATGAAACATACTTTTATACTCGTGAAGATAAAAAAGAAAAAAATTATTTAGCAGCTTGTTAAAGACCTGGTCTTTTAGGTTATCAGCTATAAAGATTCTAATCATAGCACAAAGTTTTGCTTTGTCGGTTGATAAAACTGAAACAGAAGGTTTTGTACCTTCAGCATTTGCTATTATGCTCAATCCTAGATTGTGAAATGTTTTAACTTTTACTTTATGATTTAAGCGAGCTTTTATTCGATTGAACAATTCTTGTTTTGAATCAAGAGCAAAAGATAACAATAATACTTCATTGGGTTTAGCTAATCCTTTTTCTAAAATATACGCTGTTTTGCCTACAATGGTACTAGTCTTACCTGTTCCTGCACCTGCAATAACTAAATTGAAAAATTCATCAGTAATGATAGAGCGCTTTTGATTTTGAGTTAAAGGATATTCCTCAACTGTATCAAACAGATCTTTGTATTCTAGCATTTCGTTTTGGATAAAATTCTCGTTTCTTTTAGCAACCGTCTCTTCAGGCTTATCAAATACAGAAAAAAGCCAACCAATTTTATCTCTTAAATCCAAATTTGAAATCTTAGATTTTTCTAAATCTATCAATAAGGATTGAAGATTGGAATGTTTTTTTATCCATTGCATTATGACTCTTTTTTCAAGGTACCTATCTTTATCCCAAATAGATAATAATTCTTTGTGAGCTTGTTCAATTTCAGGAGTATCTAATTCTAGAATTTCTTCAAAATTCTTCTGTTTATGAACTTTTAAAGCTAACAAAAATATAACTGGTAACCAAATCAAGAATAGTATTATAAAAAAATCTAATCCAAGAATATTTTAAACATCCTTCAGATTCATTTGAGCTTAAGTTGGGTCAATTTAATATTTAATTTTAATATATCAGAAATTAAGATTTTGAATTATGTTAAAGAAAAATTCAGTTTTGGAACATTAAATTAAAAATAGAAATTACTTATAAGATTCAATATATAGGTTGTGAGACTAGTAAAACAAGTTCACAAATACTTTTTTCTCTTTATTGCAATGGGTTCAATATTATTACTTATGGGCATTTTCGGTTTTTACTTTTTATTGTTTGGCGGTGTCTCTGATCCAGAATTATTAGTGGCGGCAGGTAGTTGTTTTTTTGCAGGAATTGGTATTTTATTGAAAATGGTAAGACCACTGCCTAAAAAAGTCCCAAAAAACAATTTGCATATATGCCCCTTCTGTGGATCAATAATAGAGAAAAATGCTACCTTTTGCACCAAATGCAAAAGACAATTAACTAAATAAATTAAATTCATCTGATTTTTCAATTCTTATTTGGGTTAAATTAAATTTTGATCCTAATATGAAAAAAGGGGGAAAGGTTACGAACGATATTGAATTCATGGATGTGGAGTAGCTAACATTTTGGCTACTTGTGATTCGCTCCATGCTTTCATTGTTATCGTTCTAACGTTCCCCATGCTTCCTAAACACAATAGAATAGCCATTACATCGTCTTCTTTCGGAAGCTCTATAATAGACACAAAATCGCACTTTCCAAGAGTATAGAAAGTTTGCATTTTGCCTCCTGCTTTTTCAACCATATCTTTGGCTACTTTTGCTCGGTTAGGTGCATCCTTGACATTCTTTATTCCTTGTTCAGTCCAATTTCCTAAGACTACAAAAATAGGTAAAAACTTCACCCCCAAATAACTTTATTATGTCCCAAAAATAAAACCTTTTTTGGCACTTCAAACATTTTGAGTTTTGAAGGAAATCAAATTTAATCCAAATATGAAAAAAGGGGAAAAGGTTATGAATAATATTGAAAAAATCGACAGAAAGAAAAAACCAAAAAAAAGAATAACTGATAAGATAAAGTATTGCCCTACCTGTGGTTCAACAAACATTTTTTGGGTTTCTGGACTTCCTCAACTGTGGTCACTGTGGGAATGCAAAGAATGCGGTTATAAAGGAGCATTAATACTAGAAGGAGGTTATCTTGGAGCAAAACTAAGAAAAGAGTGGAACAAAAAGCAACAAGAAAAGCAAGGACAGAATCAGCTATAACACTAAAATTTAATGTTGCAGATACTCACATTATTATCTCTTAGTTAGTTCATAAGAAATTCTTTAAACCTGAAAATGGGAAAAGATAGCATTTGATAAAAAGAATCCACACAATTCATACTGAGATAAAAGAAAGTGAAGTTTATCCACGGAAAGGAAATTTAAAATGAAAAAGTCAAATAGTCATCTATTTTCAAAGTTAAGTTAGGCAAAGGCATCAATTTTAAGTTAAAGTCATGATGAGCAGCAGAAGAGTTGATTGACAATTAACATGATTGAAATATCATCCTTACAAATTCTTCTTATAGTTACGAATATTATCTCTCTAACAGTCTTTGGAATAGACAAGCTGAAGAGCAAAAGGCGAAGCTATAGAATTCCCGAATCAAGACTTTTAATGATTGCTTTCTTTGGACCATTTGGCGCTTTTTTTGGCATGTTGTTTTTTAGACATAAAACTCGAAAAATTAAGTTTCTGCTGGTTCCACTCTTTCTATTATTTCAAGTGTTTATAATTGTGTATTTCTATTTTATTAAATAACTAAAGCTTTTTGAGTGAAAATATAAACCAGGATTACTACACTAATTAAGAACCATTATTCTTAACACACAATCTCCTAATATGATATTTATTGGTAAATTAACCAAGCAAACATTGACTTTAGATCGTTAAATCTAACTTTGAAAAAGGCGAATTTATTGTAGAAGACATCTACCATTATGAATATACCTAATCTCGGGTATGGTTTTTTGTGTTTCAATTTGTGTTTTGAGTCAAAAAAGTTTTGCTGGAATAAAGCTAATCATAAAAAAGAGGGGAAGATTAGATTTATCTTTTTAATGCTTATTTTTTCCGTAGCAATAATATGCCAATTATGATAACTACCGCTAGTATTGCAATTCCAAAGCCCATCACATACATATCGGTCATAGGAGCAGGTGTTGCATCTGGTGGTGCTGTTGATTGGGGTGCTTCTTCCACATAAATGAATGCTTCATCAAAAGAGCTATCGTAAGAATCTGAACCAACAAAGGTTGCAATAATGGTATAGTCACCTGGAATTTCTGGTTCCCAAACTAATCTATACTTTCCGGATAAATCACTAGTTGCTGTTCCTATATTACGATAATTACCATTAGCATCTATTACATCCAGAGTAATTTCAACCCCTTTAGCATCAGACGGAATTGGTTTGTTCATATGCAGGTACTCCATCCAAGCTGACATATCATCATCCGAAACACAGGGGGTATCCATTTGACCTATTGATTGATCCATAATGGAGCCCATAATTATCACTTTTTCACCTAAAATAACCTCTGTTAGAGGTGCTTCAACAGTTATCTTGCTTGGACCTTTGCCAAACGTGTAGACTTGTCCGTCATAGGAATTTAGCACAGTGTAGACTCCATCTGATATAGCGCCGTGGCGCATCATTCCTGCAATAGACCAAACTTCCTCTCCAGTGTAGGCATCAACAACCCAAAGCTTGCTTCCTCTCCACAAAACACTGTCAGGAGAGTGTTCATCATTGGTAATGTATATTTTTCCATCAGCGATGTTAAATCCAGAATAATTAGGCAAGGTATTGTATGCTGTCTCTAATCCAACATCTCCAAAGTAGAACTCCCAAGATAGTGAACCATCAGTAATGTCAAATGCTCTTAGGTATCCGTCATATCCAGCCATTAGCAGATTTCCATAAGCAATCATAAATTGATAAGTAAAGTAACCCCATCCCACATCTGATGTTGGTTCAGTTCTCCATATTTCTTCTCCAGTTTGGATACTATATCCCATTAACCGCATTAAAGCTCCATCCCAACGAGTATAGACTCCGTCTTCGATGTTTCTGCTATAGAAGTTACGATTATGGATATCTCCCCGAGTCTTCGTCCAAATTGGACTAACGCTAGTTGCCCCTTCAGATATTTCTGTTGGAAAAGCCATTTCTGTAGCTGTAGCTGGATACTCAGTAAAACCTGCAGTTCTTGAGAGTTTGGATTCCACATAGGCTAACATATATCCCTCATCAACATCAAGTAACTCAATAGTCATTCGTGAGTCAACATCAACAGTAATAGGAACGTCCCATTGAATTCCTAGTTTTCCATCAACTATTGCTCCAACTCTAGGACTATAAATTTCACCAGGAAAGCCTCCCATCCATGGAAAAGCTTCAAAAATCGCCTTGCTTGAGTTCCAGAGCATCAATCTATCATTAGCTGTATCAAGAGAATATGATAATATTTCTCCAGAAGGACCAAAGCTTGGTTGCCCACAATAGAAAGATACCCCTCTACCCCAAGTAATATTTGTAATAGTGAAAATATGTCTTGATGTATATGCATCATAAATAGTTGCAGTAGCGTTTGAGGAAGGACCATTAACATCCCAGAGATGCGCTATTAATCCGTGCTCATTAGGATTATCAATTAAAAATATCTGAGCAAAATCAATGCTGATCCCTTCTAAATACCATAAATCCTCTCCAGTATAAAGATCCATGCAACGTGTGCCAAAAACATCAGCACTTGCAGTTGGTGGATGCTCAACAAACATGATTCGCCCTTCAAGTATTAAAGGATCATAGAACTGCTCATAAGACAAGCCAGTGTAATAGGAGCTATCTCCAAAAACTCCACCTGCAATACCTCCAAAAAGTATATCTTTCTTCCAGATAACATGTGCACTATCTGGAGCAGCTGTGTATGGCGAGAATGCTGGAGTCATACAAAAGTGACGTATGTTATAATCATAACTTTTCATTAGCCAATTATCAGCTACTTGCCACCAACCCTTATTTTCTGAACTTATCGGTCTTGTCCAAGAGTCAGTGGGCAAAGGTGGAGATGTTATTCCAAAATCTGTAGGTTCTTCATTTACAATAAGTTCAACGGGATTACTTGTTGATGGTTTAAAATAGCGTTCATAACCTGAAGCGTTAATCCATTGTCCTGGAAAACTAGCCTGAAAAGTATAAGTACCAATAGAGGTCGGAGCATAAGTTAAGATTGCTCCAGAAGTAGCCCAAGCTTCATATGGTCCCTTGGTTTCCTTTGTTCCATCGGGTCTAGTAATATCTATCATAAAACCTTGAAAGTGATCTCCTCCAGCTGCTCCAACTGCTGTATCACTGGTTTTATCAAGCTGAAAAGAAACAAGAACCGTCTCTCCGACACCCGCAGGACGCGGAGTAATATTCAAGAATAAATAAGTGTCTAGTTCAACAATGACAGATTCGCCAACAGGAAGAGTTACCATAAGCAAACTAAAGCTCAAAACCAAAATTATAGCAATAACAGAAAGCCTTCTAGCATATTGAGTTTTCATTTATTTCCTCCTAAAATTGATAATTGAATTATTTAAGCTTCTATTATTTATAATATATCCAATTCAATCCAGATTTTTTTTAATTTAATGTTCCAAAATTGAATTAAATGATCAAATTAGAAGAAACTAATTATTTTCTGTATTTTTTGAAGTAAACAAGAATTCCTGCTCCAATTACTGCTACTGTTGCTATTGAAACTAATGCGATTGTTGTTGGGAAAGGTTCAGGCTCAGGAGAAGAAGTAGGTGTAGGTGTTGGTGTTTCAGATTCTATTGACATACAGCTAAGGTTCTGAGTTCCAGAAATAGCATATAAACAATCATCAATTGCTACAATACCACTAGGAATAAAATCTTCAGGAAGTGCAGTTCCATTACTCCAAACACCTGTGTGCGTATTATAGATTTGATTTAAGTTTGGTTTTGGCCCCTCATAGGGTTCTCCACCTAAAACATAGATTTGATTTAACCCAAGCAATTTTGGAGTTACTACTGCAAAGCTGTCTCGAACAGCAACAGGCATTGGAGATCCTAAACTCCATGTATCAGTTGTAGTATCATATATTTGAGTAAAATCGTAAACAGTTCCAATAGGTAGACCCTCAGGTGGTTTGTAATCTACTCCTCCAAAAACGTATATTTTATTTTCAACTGCTACAGAACCATATCTGTGAACTGGATGGGGTATTTGCTCTCCTTTGGTCCAGGTGTCAGTTAAGGGATCATAAATGTTAATTTCAGGAGAGTTTGATGACCAAATAACGAATTCGTTTGTTAATCCACTTATCAAATAGATTTTATCGTTTATTGTGTGTGCATTTATCCAGTATCTTGGGTATTGTGAATTTAGTGGAGCTTTGGTCTCCCAAGTATCTGTTTCTGGATTGTAAACCTCGTTTGCTAGTGTGTAAGATCCTCCTGCTGAATAAGGTCTACTTGGCTTTGATCCTGTTATTGCATATATTTTGTTTTGGCAAGTTGTTATAGCAAAGAGAGATCTTGGTGTTGGTATAGATGTTTTTGTTGTCCATGTGTCTGTTTCTGGATTGTACATTTCGTTTGTAGCAAGTATTGTTGTATCATTGGAGCCGCCTATGGCATAGATTTTTTTGTTTACTACTGCTAGACCAAAGTTTGATCTGGGGGTTGGCATTGGGGCTAGTGTGGTCCATGTGTTCTCTTGTGCTCTTACAATGGGGATTGAGGGAAGCATTGTGCTTGCTAAAAAAACAGCTAAGATTACAAGGACCTTTGGTGTGCTCTTGTTCAATGCTAATCCCCACTAAATACTGGTCTGGAATGTGGTAAAAGGGTTTTTGTGAAGATATTTTGACAAAAAGAGCCCAATCTGGTCAAGAAAGGTTGACTGGTTCTGGTCAAGAAACATTGACTAAACAAATAAGGGCTCTTAGAGCTTCTTTCTTTGAAACTTACGAAAAACCATGCTAAACCCGTTCCTAAATAATTTTAACTAAAGTTGTGTTAAAAATGACATGGTTTACTTTTGGGTGATAGGTTTTTACTAAAAATTTATGTATACAAAATTGAGGACATTTCCCTTTGGATACAAAAGCATCAACTAAGCACAGTTTTTATCTTAAAACCGGTTTGACGGGATCGTCAGCTAATCAAATTAAAGGTGAATAATTGATTGAAAATCATACAAATAAAATAAGTTAGTTTTTAGATACCCAAAGATCCCATCATTCAACTTTTCCTAAACCAATGATTTCTTTATCATTTTTCGATTTTTAAAGAGGGGCATTTTTTAAAATTAATGAAAAAGTTTATATCTTACTATTAATTCTTCGTTGGAAATTCATAAAGAAGGCGAGACTACGAATCTCACAATCCAACAAGACGAATATAACAATAATTACTTTTGTATAGATCAAATAGAATATTTACAATTATTAGCGACAATAATAAACATACAATGTTATTTATTTTTTCGAGTTTTATCGAATATTCTGTTAAAGTGATTTAAGTGGAAATATTAGTTCTAATCCCCATTATTCTTATTGTCACTTTTATTTTAGGAGAAATCTTCAAAAGAATTGGATTACCTACAGTTATCGGTCAAATTCTTGCTGGCTTAATTTTTGGATTGCCGTTTTTTAAAGAAGTATTTTTTGATAATGCTTCAAATTTGTTAATAGTTGAATTTTTAGCTACGCTGGGAATTGTTTTACTCCTCTTTTTAGCTGGATTAGAAATAGATATTAATCAAATTAAAGAAAACTCAAAAGATTCTATTCTTATATGTTTAGGTTCAGTCACTGTTCCCTTCATTTTTGGATTTTTATTTATTTTTCTAGTTTTTCCTCAATATGGAATTTTAACAGCCATAATTTTTGGAGGAGCAATGATGGTAACATCAGAAGGCACAAAAGTAAAAGTTCTCATGGATCTAAACAGTTTAAATACAAGATTAGGAGCAATTATGCTTTCTGCAGGAGCCATAGATGATATCTTTGAAGTACTATTGTTATCAATTGTTGTGTTACTTGCAAAGGGAGAAGGAACATTACTTAACGTTTTGATTTTGCCAATTGAGATTGTAATATTTCTTGCTATTGCTTTTTTCTGTTTCAAATTAATGAAAAAGGTATTGAAATATTTAGATAAGAATCCAAGTGATGATACAGCACTTTTTTCTGTAGTTATGATCTTTATTTTAGTACTTGCAGCCCTTTCAGAGGCACTACACATTGGATACCTAGTTGGGGCGATATTGGGCGGTTTTCTTTTGCAATCTTCTATGAAAAAAATTGCTCCAAAGAATAAGAGAAAAATGATAAATGTGATCAAACTAATTGCCTTGGGTTTTATTGTTCCATTTTTCTTTGTTCATATCGGAATTAGCCTTGACTTAACATCACTATTTTCTAATTCCTATTTGATTATTGCAACTGTAATTATAGCTTTTTCAGGAACAATGATAGGAACATTAATTATAAAACCATTTTCAACTTTAACCTGGAAGCAACTATATTATGCAGGTTGGGGGATGAACTCCAGAGGAGCAGCAGAATTGGTCGTTGCTTTGCTAGCATTACAATATGGATTGATTCCTAATGAAATTTTTTCAGCATTAGTGGCAATGAGCATAATAACTACTCTTTCCTTTGCACCCATTCTTGCAAGAGGAATAAAAAGGAATCCAGGATTAATGAATGAAATTCAAACGAAAGAAAAACCATAAATTGATCATAATTAAAGCGATATTGTATACATACAAGTTGATTAGAAATGAAAGATGGTATTAAGATATTGGTTGGATTAGATGGTTCAAATTATTCTAATTGGGCTTTGTTTGAAGCTATTAGTTTAGCCAAGAAATTCAATGGTTCAATCAAAGTTATCAGCGTATATAAGCAAGATGATGAGAGGGAAGCATCAAAAATTCAGCATAAAGCGAAAAACCTTATCGAGAGCGAAAAAATCGATTGCTCCTTTTTAGCTATTCTAGGTTCTAACCCATCATTAGCTTTAGTAGAGACCGCTAGAAATGAGAATTTTGATCTCATAGTAGTTGGCAGTCGAGGATTAAGTGATGCAGCTTCCTTTTTAATGGGAAGTGTATCAAGAAAAGTGGTTTCAAAAGCTGATTGCAACGTTCTTGTAGTAAAAAAATAATCTTAAATTTATTTGCAGAAAAAATTTGGATATTTCTGAATACAGCTCAATTTACGTAGAATACAATTCTCACTCCAAGTTTTTGATATTAAATAATACTTTCTAATAAATTAGGGTTAGAATTCCATCGCCATGCTTGAATCTATGTTCAAAGTTTGCAAGAATCCTAAAAGCAAAAGCAACAGTAAAAGGGTTAATATGCAATTTAAGATTTCATTAGTCAAATGTCTATTTACAATCTTTGGTTTGGACATTTATTTTCTTATGGTTTTGATTTATTCCAACAATCATTGCAAGTCCTTTGTATCGAATATCCAAATCTTCTTGGATAAAAATCTTTGTTACATAAAGCACATTTACCAATTTCTTTTGGTTTAGATTTAAGAAGTTTCAAACGCTCTTTAATTTCCATAATTATATCTGGATCTTTTTCTTTTTTTAACGCTTTCTCTAAAAGTTGAATTGCTAATTCTCTACTCCCTTCCTTGAACCTCGATTGAAAATGGTTTTGATTTGTTGTTTTAGAATTAAAATTTCTTGGAAGTACACAAACAAAATTTGTTGGATATTTATCAGAAATATCAAGATCAATTACTGCAAGTCTTATTTGAATGGGTTTATTTCGAGTTTCAATATAATGCCGTTCGCCGAAATTACTTTTATTTGCATAAAGCCTCAGGTTCATATCTTCTTTTGACCTATAGTTGTATTTTTATTGCTTTTTGTGGGCAAATTAAATCTAGTATAATTACTTTGCGGAGTAATTTTGATAGATTTAAAAATATTAGTTATTTAATTTTGCTGGTTTTTTTATATTCAAATTTGAAATAATTAGAAATCTTTTTCATAATTAACTGCAATCTAATAAAATCATTTTGTATGAAGAAAATATCATTTTTTAACAAGATATGGAGATGATTGTAGACCTTTACGGAGGTGAAAGATTTTACTTTTGCAGTTCTGCTGCTAGCATTTTTCTATAGATTCTTCACAAGCAAAAAATACCAACATTCACCGGAATAACCTTTTGAGTAGGATTTTTGGGATTCACAGAAGGTTTACCAGACAGATTGCAACAGCCCTTAATAACTCGCTAACTCGTATTAATAAGTGAATTTTTAGGAAAATTAATTCAAAGCTAGCAATTCCAATTCTTTTTTATATATGTTATTTTTTATGAAAAATCCATTTTATGTTTAGAGATTGTATGTTATATATAGAAAAAATTGCTAAAAACACTATCTCGATAATTTATTTATATACTTTAAAATGAACAATTCTAAAGCTTTATTTGGTTGAATAACTGATTTTATTGATTTATTTTTAAGAATAAAGCGTATATAGTAGTTTTGATGCTGGTATTTTTTGGAGGTATCTGTTTATGTTTGATAAAAACAGGTATGTCAAAGAGTGGGAAGATGAATCTTTGCTCTATTATGAATGGGAAAAAAATAAAAGAATTGAAGAGCAAGAATGGAAAAAAAGAAGAAGAAAGAGCTTGAAATAATCTCATCGCAAGGATCAACAATTTAATCTGCTCTTTTAGCCATAACTTTGTTTTCTTAGCAGGTTTTAGAATTCTAAATTTCTATGATTAATTTTTTTTATTTTAATAATTTGGTTACTTTACATAAAAAGACTTTCTTATTTCGTAGCTTCAAGCTAAGATACCTCATAAATTAATTATGATTTCTAAATCATCAGTAAAACAATGTTCCTAGCTTCAAAGGGATATTTTAGAGATTCTTGAACAAACAAAATAAAGAAAAAAGGTATGTTTCATCAAAAATACAAAATACAAGCCTTTGAAAGGCATACCCATTTTATTATATTTTAAGAACAAACTTAGGAATTAATTTGGCCACAATTTGACCAAGTTGTAGTTCCACTGTTCTTAAGACCACAGCTTTACCTCGATAATCAAACTCCATATCACGAACATCAGAACAGATTTTATTGCCAATTTCCGCTCTCATCTCTAAAATGAAATAGCGACGATCAGCGATTTCAATAACGTCTTTAACTTTAAGAAAATCACTAAATGAATAACCACCGCCATGGGGAAGAATATTTGACTTACGAAGTCTATCAATAACCCCTAATTTCTCTGCACGCCTATAAAAGCCACATACCTCAATAATCTCATCAGAAATATTCTCTTTTCCTTCAAACAAAAAACCTGGAAGGTCAGCCTTTAAAGCCACTGGAAAAATAGACTTCCTACCCCCTGTGTTATGGCATCCCAAAAGGAGTTCATTATAATTTAAAAGACCCTGATGATTTACATTACATATTTCTTTAAATTTTCCAAAAATAGTTTTAGCTACAACTTTTCTTTTATTTTTGGAAAATCGCTCAGCATATCTATAAAAAGTATAATACTCTTTTGCCTCATCATCAGTTAATACATTCAGACTTCCAAATTCAGTTTCAATCTTCTTAGAAATATTTTGCAAAACTTTACTTTTATCAAGATACAAGCCTATGCCTCTCTTGTTATCTCTACATAACTCAGGTGCAGATCCGTGAATAACAAAAACATATTTTGGAAAATTGTAATCCAACTTGAGAGTTTCAACTTCAAATAGATCTATAAAATGGTTGCTATGTGCGAAATCCCAATCTAATTTAATATTGTCAATATAACATTCATTTTTGTAAGTAGTTATGTTTTCAATAAGTTGAGTTGGATCTGGCAATGTGTTTAGGCCTCCAACAAGCATTCCGCAAGCATTAGGTTTAGCGTCCAAAATAATGAAAGGATCTTTTCCTGAACCCCAAACCAATTTCCCACCATAACCAAATCCAGCCTTCCATCGAGTTTTATTTCGAGTAACTGTCTCATCAGGAGTTGAAACAAAAGTAGCATCAGGACTGAATCCTAGCTTTTCCTGTACAATATGAATTTTTGCCAAACCATATTTCATGTTTTCGCGACACAAATAAGATGCTCCGTCTCCAAGACCCATAGAAAAGTAATGTTTTTCTGCTCTTTCAAGTAACCTTTTTTTTCCAGTTATTTTTCAATTCCTCCAAAAATTTTTAAATAAATAACACTTTGTGTATTTGAAATTTATCATAATATTTCATAAAGAGCTTAATTCTAAGCAATTTCTTCAAAATCTTAAACATAAACAATAGTTTATTTAAGTTTTGTAGTCAAAGCATAAAATCTTGGAAAATTAATATTTTATTTTTCAATTGTGATTTGGATTTCCCAAACACTTTTTAAAATATTGAAGGCAGATTGTTCTAATGAAATTTTTTGTTCACAGATAAAAACAGAATAGTGAATATGTTAAGTTTAGCTTATTAGCTATTTATAGAAGCGAGGTAGCAGTCTCAGAGAGGTTTTGGATAGCATTTTTGATTACAATCTGTTTTATTATAACTGTTCCATTTGTGAAAAAATCTATGATATTAAATGAGTTAGAATTCTTTTTCTTCTGGAGAATATAATTTGGATTAATTTTGTTGAATTTTTCTATGGTTTTCAATAACGCTATTATCATTAAAATTTTAAATATCTCGAAGTTGTGTATTTGGACAATTTTAAAATTTTTATTTTGTTATTGTTTTTGAACAAAAATTATTATCCTCTAAAGCACAAGTTTTGTTTTCTAGTTCCTTCATTAGCTGGTTTATAAAAGCTACGAGTAAATTTTGTCTCGTTTTTGCTATCTTTTTTCCTGTCAAAGTAAGAAAATCGTTCTTTATTTTCAATCTCCATCTTGCTTTTTTTAACACATGGTTCCAGTCTTTGCCCTGTACTTGTGCACTTAATGCTGTTCTAAGTAATCCCACAGCTCCTATCATTTCAAGTCCATCTGCATCATAGAGGATTTTGGCTTCGATTGATTTTGGAGTTTTTCTATGCCTTAGTTTTCGGCTATGGGTCTCTATACAATGTATTATTTTTTGGGTTGGTTCAGCGGGTAAACCCAAGTTTGTAAGAAAAGTTTTTGCTAGTTCAGCACTTGTTTTTGTATGATATTGATTTTTTTCATGTCCTCTTCCAATATCATGCAGATATGATGCTATCTCCAAAATATTGCTATCGGCTTTTTCCGTTTTAGCTATCAGCAAAGCATAGTCTCTTACTCTTTGGCAATGTTCAAAACCATGATGCAGATCTTTCGGAACCATTTGTCGTGAATATTTTTTAGTTTCTAGAATTATTTTGTTAATATCATTAATTTCCATTTAGAATCAACCATCTGTTATATTTTATTTTGTTTATGTTTTAAGTTATTGGCATTTAGTTTTTTGACTAAAAAATAGTAGATTTCATTAAATATAGAATTCTTTTTGCTAAAAATTCTGATCAAATATTTTTAATAATCACTAACTCTTCGATATTCAAAGGAACTCCTATCATGCTTCCCTACAAAATTGAAAGAGCTATTGGCTTTAACACAGTAAATATTATGTATATCGACTAATCTTATAGCACCCATTTCAAAACCAATGTTTGAAACAAGCATAAGAATATCAGCATACCACTTTTGAACATCTCCATATTTTTTATACAAGTTTCTTACCTCTCTAGCTGATTCAATAAAAACAGCCACATTGCTTCTTTTGATCTGATATTCTTTGCATTCTACCCAAAGATCAGCTTTAACTTTTCCAAGAAAAGTTTTATAAAGACCATGAATATCCACCTTATATTCTTTTTTTACAGTTATTCCTGGCAAAGTTAATGATTCATATTTCTTACAGTTATAGTGAAACTGAGAATTTAGCCAATTAACAACTCTATTTTCAAGGTTTGAATTTGAATTATAGACTTTTTTTCTTTTCTTGGACCATTTTTTTACGGCCAACGCTTACACTCGAGCTATTCTAAAAATTCTCAATTTTAAGGATTATCTCTAATTCTGAATTTGAACGAACAGAATAATGTAGCAAAAATTTTTAGTCTAAAAGATTTACACCGCGAAGGTTTCAGCAAATGTTATTTAACTATTGAAATCGCAAATTTTTATTCTTAAGATTTCACTTTCTTAAAGAAGGTTTGAGTTTTATTAAAATTTAATACTTCCAAAAGTAATATTTGCTCAAAAACTATATGAAGCATATAGAATCGAGAAAAAAGATTAAATCCTCATTTATTGGATATAATTCTAATCTTTCAAGCTATAAATCAGATTTTATCAAGAAATTTAGAAACATCATATAATAACCGATTATTTTAACACTATGTAAAAATTTTAAAAATAAATTAAATAATGTATCAGATTTCGATGTATTTCTCAGTAGAAATTTTGCTTATAACTCGTTTCTGAATAAACAATATAACAGATAACCTTAAAGGTGGAAAAAGTTGCTATTAAAAAGGCAAGTCATAGAACAACTATACTCAACTCAATTAATTATAGCTGCATTAAACGAAGAAAAAGGTATAGGTCCCACCTTGGCAGATTACATTGACAATCTAGGAATAATGAAAATTCTTGTTATTGATGGAAATAGTAGAGATAGAACTGTGGAAATCGCAAAAAATATGGGAGCAGAAGTATCTTTTCAGAACGGAGTGGGAAAAGGAGATGCTATAGCAAAAGCAATCCAAGAAATTGATCCTAGTATAAAATACATCATATTAACTGATGCAGATTATACTTATCCAGCCAAATTTGTTCCAGAAATGATTGAGATTATTGAAAAAAATCCAAAAATAGGAATGGTTTGTGGTAACAGATTTAGCGGAGACACAGAATCAAAAGCACTACAGAAACAGTTTCTATTTGGAAATAGAATTTTATCGATAGCACATAGCTTACTAAACGGGGTAGCCTTGGCTGATCCTCTAACAGGATTGAGAGTAATAAGAACTGATGTTTTCAAAAACTGGCAAATAAAATCCCAAAGCTTTGATATTGAGGTTGAACTTAATCATCAAGTAAAAAAAAGTGGGTACAAAATAAAAGAAATTCCAATAGCCTACAGAAAAAGATTAGGCGAAAAAAAATTGAAAATCAAAGATGGAATAATTATTTTGAGAAGAATCATCTCAGAAATAATTCGATAAATTAAAAGTTAATAGACATCAAAAACCTGATTTAATTAAAACTCGCATAATAATTTTTTCAGATCATAATTTTAAATAAATATGACATTTTTATGATTTGAATTTCCATCCCTAAAAAAATTCTCCACCCAAAAGAGACCCAACTAAATATTTTCTAATCTAACAAGTTTTAAAAATAATCTTAACAATTCAAGAAGGTTTTGCGGGTTAAACCCTTACTTTCAACTAAATTATCCTATAAAGAATATCAAAATTAGTAGGAATTCTGTTTAATAATTTAATTTATTTTCAATCATTTAGATAACAACTTTTTTGTTTAAAATTAATTCGAAAACTCCTATAAACAAATCTCTTTTTATTTTAAAGAGGATAAAACGTATTTAAATTTAAATCACACTTTAAATTCATTATAAAATTTATGTATCAAACAGAAGCTGAAGTGGGCCGAGCCGGATTTGAACCGGCGACCTTTCGATTATCAGTCTAAGATGCACGAGGATCATTACAATTGTTCGTTTATTATAACTAAGGAAGCATTGGATAGCTTTGCATTATTCTGCAGAGTAGATCTACAGCTTTCAGAGAGAACAGTGAAAGTGCACCTTTGTGCATTAAATCGTTACATAAAAGAGACAGGTAATTCAATAGATGCAAAAAAAATCAGAATTTTCTTACTCAAAACAAAAAATAATAAAACCAATCCTAGAACTTATCGATGGTTATTATGTGGAATCAAACGATTCTGCAGAGACTTTCTTAATAAAGAAGAATGGACTAAAACTCTGAAGTTTCCTAAGATACAACCAAAATTAATTACCCACTTACCATCAAGAATAGATCTGAATCAATTCTATGAAGCTCTTCCTCACACTAAAGCAAAAGCACTTTTCCTAGTGTATGCATCTTCAGGTCTTAGAAAATCAGAAATTCTGAATGCAGAGATCAAACCATCCATCAGAGCAATAATTCCAACCAATCACGAACAGTATTCAACTAAAAATAGCTACATGAGTTTCTATAACTCGGAGGCAGAAGATCTTCTTAAACAAATTAACTATGATCTTAAAGTATCTGAAGTATCAATCCGTAGATGGTTCAAAAAAGGATATCTACAAACCAAGATTAAGATCACTCCACAGATTTTGCGAGAGTGGTTTTGTTCCCAAATGGCAAAGTTAAATGTTCCTGATAGGTATGTGGATGCATATTGTGGTAGATTACCAAGATCTATCCTAGCTCAAAGGTATACTGACTACTCTATAGGTACTCTAAAAGAGATATATGACAAAGCAAATATGACTGTCCTAAAATAAGTAATCATATCTATATTTTATTCAATGAAAAACATTTCTTTTAGTATTTTAGCCTCTTACAGTGATCTTACAGCAATCAACCTCAATCTATCAACTTACTTTCAACTTTTCAGACTTCTAAGAAATACAACATAAACAAAACTCATTCATAGAGAATAGCTCTCAGATACCATAATTGTTTCTAAATTTTAAATATAAACTCATTCATATTGTAATCTTAGAAGGAGGCAAGGAGGTGCCTAAAATCGAAAGGAAACAAATGAATGAATTACAGAGAAAAGAAAAAACCAAATGGGTACCTCACAGTCGAGGATTCTTCTAGATTAGATAATTCAATATATACTTCTAGTTTTAGAAAAAGACCAAAAGATCCTAATAAGACTGATATTGGAGCAAAATTGGAAAAACTTGTTTCGAGTTGTCTTAAAGGAATTGGATTTAGGTCTGAAATAGTACACAAATACCATCAACCAGTGGATTTTATCTATGGTTCAAAAGGGTTTGGATTTGAATGTAAGAATTTAGTTGGAACACGATATGTTACCATTAGTTGGATAAAAAAAGAAGTGCTTTATAGATTTGATGAACAAGAAAAAGAGCTAGGCATACCGATTCCAAAACGAGGATTAGTTGTTACTGAAAAGAAATGGAGTAAGGAAATTGATTGCCTTTTGGAAGTTAATAATATTCGTGTTTGTGTTGTGGGAAGAATAGATTCTAAGGAACACATCTCTAGAGCTAAACAGATTTTCATCTATTGGATAGAGGATATGTTGTGGGATATCTCTAAAAAGGAGGTGAAAAGAGGTGAGTAGATTAATGACAAGAAAAAAGGGCAAAATCACAAGTTTTTACATAAATCCAACGATATGCAAATTACTTAAAGAGTATTCAGACCTTACTGGATTGAGTATGTCTGACATAGTCGAACGGATGATAACTATTGCCAATCCAATCTTTAAGAAAGAATATAGATTAGATTGTTTTGGAGAAATTTCCACTAGGCAATCCAAATTAAGTGAAAGGTAAGCGATTAATAAAATCTTTTATGAGAAGCTGAATTTTTGATAGGGTGAGTTAAAATAGTAACTTGAAATTCGGTAATAATACTAGTAAGACACTAATGGGTAAGGGTAGGACACTAAAAAGATAGGTCTCTCAGACAGAAATAATATCAGAAACAATCTTATTTTGTATTATGAGTGAATTTATTTAACAATTTTGCTGTTGGTTTATCAATTTGAGGCTGGCACCTGAGTATAATCTTGGAGTGCTTTATCCTGAATTAGCTAAGGAGTGCTTGTTCTGGAGTAACTGATTCTTGTGCTTTCACACTTAGGACTGCTATTGATAAGAAACTTATAGAAATAACCAATAGAACAGCAAAGCTTCTACTTGGATTAATCTTCATCTAGGTTCTCCTCTTCTTGAAGTATGCTAAGATTCCAACTGCTACCATGCCCAGTATGACTGCTGTAACAATAACAATCATAGTAGGGAATTCTGGTTGAGGTGGAGAAGGTGTTGGTGTAGCTGGTGGTGGAGTATATGATGGATCAGGAGAACCAAAACCAATAGGAGTGTATAAACTATTAAGATTGGATGGAGTTGTATATTCTCCAATAAAAGGTATCCCTCCACCAACAACATACATCTTATCATCAACAAAAACGCCTGCTCCATTTGATTGTCCTTGAGGAATTGAAGCACATAAAGTCCAAACATTAGTATTTGGATCATAACTTTGAGCTGTAAAATTTGCACCTGTAAAATATTCCCTGCCAAAAACATAGATTCTTTTAGGAGCATTAACACCAGACGTTGCTCCTACAACAGGATCCAAAAAACTCAACACTAAAGGTTCTCCTAAACTCCAACTGTTAGAAATTGGATTATAGATCTGATGAGAATATTTAAGAGGTACAGCACCAAATACATGAATTTTACCATCCAAAACTGTAGATGCACTAGACCTAAACTCCAAATTGTATAAGGATGAAGCTTTTGTGCTCCAAGAGTCATTATTCGGATCATAAACATGGAGTGTTTTTGTATTTCCATCTAACACAAAGATTTCATTGCCTAATGTGTTTGCTACAATATTATTGCTGATTGTCGGTATTGGTGTTTTTTGTTCCCATGAATCATATAGTGGAGTATATATGAAAGTTTTTCCTGTTTGACTACTAAAGCAGTAGATTTTGCCGTTATAAACAGCCATTCCAAAATTTACTAAAGCTTCTGGTGCTGATGTTTTATAGTTCCATGTGTTTGTTTGTGGATTATATTCCTCAACTGAGGGATTTTGATTATCTCCACAAATTGCATATATTTTTCCATCTACTTCAGTAACTCCTAGACCTCTTCTTTTCTCTTGCATTGGAGCTAATTCAATCCATGTATCTTCTACTTGGGAATTAACAGGTAGAATTCCTAGTGTTGAGAAACTTAGTAAAATAACCAGAAGAACAGTAAAGATTCTATGTAGATTGCTTTTGCTCATCAGTATTCTATTTAATTCATGGTTTTAAGATGAGTTTAAGGCTTCTTGTAAACAAATATTGACTAAAAATCAGTCAAGAACCCTTGACTAACAACCTTTTATGTTCTTCTGTCTGTTTTATCCAAGAAAACTTAGAATAATTATTGGATCTATTTTCTGTTCTGGAAAAAAGCTTCAAAGGAGAATAATCTGACAGTTTTAGATCCTGAGCTAGCTAAAGAATGGCATCCAACTATGAACAAGGGATTAACACCTTTTCAAGTTACTCCAAAAATGGAAAGAAAGGCTGGTGGATATGTGGTGAAGGTCATGAATGGAATGCAACTCTAAATAAAAGATCAAAAGGAACTGAATGCCCAAAATGTTATAGTGATAGAAGATCTTTGAAAAAGAGAAAAGCATAGTCATGTTGAGACTGTGCAGTAATGTAAAGAGCAAGATATGGATTTCAGTTCTAATGAGTGGATCATTTGAATGTAAGAACCTGATTACACTGTAGATTATGGAAGTAAGTGGACTTATGCTCTTTTGTAAAAATTTTAAATTTCTAGGATGATAATGTTTTTATACAGCTTTAACACATTACATATAATGTGATTAAAATGTCTGAGTCTGAAAAAAGAACTCCAATTTCAGTCTATTTGACTCCGAGAGCCTCCATGATTCTCCGAGATTATAATGAAGGTTCATGTTATGGTTCAACGAGTAGGACAGTCGAAGAGATAATTCTGGCATTTGATACTACCTATAAAACAGTGAAGAACACATTAGCAACTCTTACTAGCCAATTTAAAGATAAGAGCACAATGACTGATCAGGACAAATTGTCATTCTTTCTGATCTTCTTTTCAAATCTAACAAACATCGATAATGCAATTTCTCGTTTAGAACCAGCAAGTCATAGAGCTTAGGAGAAGATTGTATGAAAATTGAATGTCCAGAATGCCATGTTGAAGGTCATTTACAGAGGAGAGGTGGTAGCTTCAGAGTACAGCATTATGTAGGTTATGTGGAGGGCAAACGGATCTATTGTTATCACAAGGTTGATGGTATGGAAGTAAGTGGAAGTAAAAGTATGGAAGTAAAAAATGCAGTAGAAATGACTAAATTGAAAAAGAAGTGGGCCGAGCCGGATTTGAACCGGCGACCTTTCGATTATCAGTCGAACGCTCCAGCCGTGCTGAGCTATCAGCCCCTTATTTTTGATACCAATTTAAAATACTTGTTCATTATTAAGAATTTTCGTAAATCTTTTAATTCCATAGATCCTTCTTGACTACTAAGAAATATATCGGGCTTGTAGCCTAGCACGGATTAAGGTATCGGCCTTCGGAGCCGGGGATCGTGGGTTCAAATCCCACCGAGCCCATTGCATTCTTATAAAAAATTTAAAAATTAATAAAGATTCGAAAAATTAGTATCACTCATCCAATTTGATTACTGAAAGCTATGCGACTAAAAGTAAATTTGAAATGCTTGAGGATTTATCCTTAACAATAAAGATTTATTGTTCATAAAGGTTTAATGCCTCGATTATTAAGAATTTTAAAGAATTATATAGGATTTGGAAAAATTAAATTAAATTTCAAAAAATTTTGTTAGTCAGATAGCGATAGACTTTCTTCAGAAAAATGATGCAGAAAAAGATTGAAACAACTACAGTTGAGGAAAAAAATCGATGGATAATTAGATAAAAATAATCAAAATATTTGGAAGGACATAAATGGGCAGAAAAGTTTATACTAATTTTGAAGGAAAAGAGAAAAGTAAAAACAACAGATTTTGCTCTACTCTAAAGAAATCAAAAATAAATCATAAGAATAGTCTAAACTAAAAAATCATATCAAACTTTCGGGAAATTATTAATGATTGTTGATTCTTATCAAAAAATCGCTAATCAAGCATTTGTAAAGGATACACAGTTTAGTTTAAAGGATATTTTAAAAACTTCATGGATGC
>Ga0209635_10000284_pt1 | contig 33550 bp, 36 predicted proteins | sample DeeMarSWOR230_32_FD_187463 | JGI IMG/M metagenome (GOLD analysis project Ga0209635, IMG submission 187463) | Marine sediment microbial communities from White Oak River estuary, North Carolina - WOR-2-30_32 (SPAdes) (version 2) | ecosystem: Environmental > Aquatic > Marine > Intertidal zone >...
TTGAATGGTTCTATCTGGTAATGGATTTCCTTCAGTTTTCCAAAATTCCCAACCAACATCTCCATGAATATACTCTGCATCAAGATTAACTTTATCAAGAACGATTTTGGCTGCATCCATTACGTCCTTTCCTACACCATCGCCAGGTAGTACAGCAATCTTATATCTAGGCATGAGGGACAGTAATTCTGAAAATATTCTTAAAGCTTTTTAACAGGTCAGTGTATCCGAATGTATAAATCTATTTTCTAAGTTCGCCCAGTGTAGTAACTCTCTCTGCAAATGCATTGTGCTTATGGATAGATTCCTCACTTTCACTCCGGGCTATTACAATAACGTCATCTGGTAAATCTTTGTATTTCTTTAAAACCTTACTTAAGATATCTCTTACAACATCTTCTACAAATTTTGGTTTTTTATGAGCCTCTAAAACTAGTTCTGCTTCCTCTTTTCGTTTTAAAAGACTATATGTAGGGCTACTAAATGATTTTTCCACTATTTCAATAAGATCATCTGCATCGACTGACTGCACATCACGTGGAACCTCAATCATTAAGGTACCTATATTCCGCTGGTTATGAGTTGGAGCAGGATCACATTTATTACGAGAGTTTAACTCTCGTACGACTTCCATTGCACATGGGCAAGCTGTCATTCCTACTACTTTTACTCCTATTAATTTTTTAATTTCCCCGTTGCTTTTAGCTCTTGCCTCTGCTACAAGTTTGTATGGTTCTGAGCCTTTTTTACCTGTTGGATATATTACATCCAAAAAGTAATCGGCCTCTGCTTTTACTTCTGAAAAAGTGGCATAATCATGTTTTTCAAGAAGTGATTTTGCAGTTTGAGAGCAAAAGGATTCCAGATCAGAAACAGGTTGTTCAAGATTTCGATCAATAATTTCAGAAATAAGCTCTAGATTTCGGGACATATGACTGCCTTTTTGAGAAGCTGGTAGGTCTACGAATAAATCCATTGTAACGATTAAAGGGAAAGCTGAATCTTTATTAGGTCGTTTAATATGAACAAGTTTCTTAACTCCAGTTACTCCGGCTCTCGTTAACTTGAACTGAGATGGTGAAAGTCTAGATTGAACATCTGGTAAATCTATTGATCTGATAATAAGCCACCGAACTCAAAAATAAGTATCTTCTAAAAAATGTTGCTCTTCAACCCATTTTTGCCAAAAACTAAAATAAACCACGTGTTATTCAGGTGGATACATCATGCCGCTGTGGCTTAGCGGTATAGCGATTCCTTGGTAAGGAATAGGTCGGGGGTTCAATTCCCCCCAGCGGCTTACAGCGTAAAGGTTCATGCTTAATAACCATACTAAGAACCTTAATGAAAATGTATTATCAATGTTGCGATCTTGACTTATTCTTTTTTTAAATCAATCGTAAATAAAAATAAAAAAACACATGATTATTTACTCATTCAGGGTAATTCTACTTTTGCTCTGAACGATAATTTCAAAATGAAAATATCAATAATCAACAAAAGAATTGGTATAATAACAACAAAATCCCATAATGAAGATGGAAAAGAAGTATATCCTATCAGAAACCAAAATACATATGCATTGATTCCTCCCAAAATAAATAGAAAAATAAACGCTAAGATAAAACTATCATTAATTGCTGATTTTTTCCCTTTATCTAATAGACGCCATTTTTTAAAAGATAATCCACCAAAAAGTAATAAAACAACAGTTATAATGAATAAATATACCAAACAAGGCCCATACAAACCTGTGATTGGACCAGATTCTCCAATGACTAAATTCCTAATAAGCGAACCAGCGAAAAAGAGCGCTGAAATAATAAAGAGGATACCTAAGATAAACCACAACCAAGATAATCTTGAAAATATCTTAGACATTTCCTCCATTTGTATTCCTTCCCATGCTATTAATCATGTTTTTAATATTAACATTTTTGGAGGTAAGAAAAAGACAAGTGATTATTTATTTATCAAGATTGCACCTAAATCAGATAGTTTTTCCCAATTACGGCTTTTACAGTTAGGACAAACGAACATTGTAATATCTAATCCATTGGTTAATTCTCTTGGTAGCATAAAATCAGTATCACAACGTCTACAATGGTTTATAGTTATCATTGATTTTTCACCTCTTTTGTCCTATAATATTGGACACTTCTGGTTTAAATACTTTCCCATGATGGAAATTTTACCTTTTGGAGGTTTTCAAAAAGGAGAGAAACAGGGTTTATAAGTGATTAGTTGTTTTGAAAATTGTAGATTGAGGGCGGGGAAAATAATGGTTAGAAAAAAAGGGAAAAAGAGTCGAAGACGATTGATTAACTTAAGAATGGACGTAGATGTTCCTGATGAAGAAAAACCTAAAAGGAAAGATAAAAAACGCATAAGGAAACCTAAAATGCTCGCCCGGATTAAAAAGAATCAGATCCATAGAAAGAAGATGTAATACGAATAATTAACTCTTGATAGATGGAATTTGAAATTCTTTTTTATCATTCCCACAAAATAAAAAACAAAGAGTATGTTTTCTTATTTTCAGCTATTTTTAAAGAAAGATTTATATAATATTAGTTACAAATATTAATATGCTTAGAGAGAACGGACGATGATAGCAATATCTTTCGGAAGTTCTAACTGAAGAATATCGGTGGATACCCAGTATCCATCGAAAAACCTTCCTCTAAGCACAACTAATTTTTGAAATACTTTTTTATCCTTTAAATCTACTTTCAACGAGAAAAACATGGTTATAGAATAAATGTTTTTTATAAAGTCCCGAGAAACATTTATATTATAGTACAGTATCATATATAATTAAAAAAGGGAGGCAATAAAATGAAAAATAAGTTGATAGGTAAGACCATTGCAATAGGCGTAATAATTCTATTTGCAGCAGCTAGTATTGTATCAGCTCAAACCGCAGATAATCCAGAAAGTATTAACTTAAGCCCTACATTCGATCCACTCCAAGATGACTGGTTCGACGATTTTGACAACTACACGCTTGGCCAATATTTAGAAAATGAGTCAGATCCAGCAGATGGAGGATGGCATGGTTGGGACAATGTTCCAGCAGCCGGTGCGTACGTGGTTGACGACTATAGTCGCAGTACACCGCACTCAGTGGAAATTTCTCTTGACGTGGACCTAGTGCATGAATATCAAGGTTATGATTCCGGCGAGTGGACGTATACTGTATGGCAATATATCCCAAATGATTTTACAGGGGAGTCGGCCTTTATTCTGCTGAACACCTACGAAGACGGTGGCGACAAAAGCTGGTCAACCCAACTGAGACTTAACAGTTTTAACCAGGTGATACATTCTGATGGGGATGGCATGGAGTTGCCACTTATCACTGGTCAGTGGGTTGAGTTACGTGTTGAAATCGATATCGATGCGGACATACAGAAGATTTACTATAACGACACCTTATTGGTTGAGAAGAGCTGGAAAGATGGGGTCTCTGGCGGGGGCGCACCAAACATCGGAGCTGTAGATTTGTTTGCTAATAGTGCTTCTCCAATCTATTACGACGACATATCCCTTGTAGGAGAAGCAGGCCCTGGTGAAGAGCCTGAATTAGAAATAAGCGACATTGCTGGTGGATTTGGTATTAGCGCAAAGATAAACAATGTCGGCGATGGAGAAGCTACAGATACAGAATGGAGTATTACCTTAGAAGGCGGACTTATAATCCTTGGCAAGGAAACTACTGGCACTACTGCAAGCATCCCGGCTGGAGAAAGCGCAGACATTAAATCAGGTCTTATCTTTGGAATTGGAAAACCAACGATAACAATTGCTGCAGAATGTTCAGAAGGCGCATCAGCTGAAGAAACTGCAAGTGGTCTAGTAATACTATTCTTCGTATTAGGGGTATCTTAAAACTTTCCCCATTTTTTTCTTTTTTTAATCTTTTAATTTTACTACTTCAATGGAAATAACGGTGTTTCTACAGATAATATATATTTTTCCATTTTGATATTTTTACAAGTTATGTTTATATATAATCATTGACAAAATATTATTTACTGCGAAGGAAAAGGTGGGCGAGAGATGGAAAAAGTATTCATACTGTTGGCCCTATTGAGTATAGGGTTAGTTGCTCTTAGTGGCTGTACTTATGAAGGAACCGGTACTTTGGTATTGCAACTAACTGATGCTCAATCTGATTTAAATATTTCAAAAGCCAATGTTACAATATCCTCTATTGAAGTTCATTTGATTGGATCGGGGTGGTATCCTGTTGTTGAAAACCCTCAAACATTTGACCTAATTGAAGTAAAGAATGTAAAAGAATTTCTTGGAAGTGTTAACTTAAGTGCTGGACATTATTCTCAAATACGATTGTATATCGAAACAGCTTTAGTCACAATTGATGGAATAGAACATAACTTAAAAGTACCATCTGATAAGATAAATTTGATTTCTCCATTTCAAATAAAGGCAAATGAAACAACCACCCTGACACTTGATTTTGATGCACAGGAATCTATTCATGCTGCAGGAAAAGATAAATACATAATAAGGCCAACAATAAAAATAATACAGGAATAATTCATTTTAAAAAAGAAAGGGGTTTACAAGTTATATTTATAAAGAATTGCCTGTTTTGGAATCATTCTAAGAGTGGAAAAATGAATTATAAGATTCCAATAGTTGGTTTTGTTGTAATACACATTTGCATTGGGTTAAGTGGATGCAATGGTGAAGAGGATAACGTACAGCTTGAGGGGGATTTGGATAATGCATTGTTTGGAACTTGGTTATTCTCAGAACCGGGTAGAGAATTTACATGGATCATAAATTCAGACGGAACATTTGTCTACAATGAACAACCAGGAACATGGGCAACTAACAATGGAAAATTATTGTTATTATATGACGATACGCAAACAATAATCAGTCTTGATTATTCTCTTACTAATAACGGTACAATACTTTCTACGACTGATGAATACAACCATATTATGGAGTACAATAAACAGTAAAAAACTCAATTTGGCATTTTTACACGTTAGTTTTAAATAGTTATTAAAAAAGAAACATAACTGGTGAGATAAGGTCAGCCTTTGACGATTCATATGCCAATCATATGAGCTTCAATTGTTACCCCGCCTTATCTCGCCCAAATTAATCAAGTTTTCAACATAATCTAAATTACATTAAGTAAAATAATTTATGAAAATATTTTTTAAAGAAAAAATGATTACTAAATTGTGAAGGGGAGAAAATCATGGATGATAAGAAAAGGAAGAAGTATTGTCCTGATTGTAGATACCGAATGGAATTTGTAAAATTTGAGAAACAACCTGCTGAGTTTTTAAAGTTTCTAAAATCAGATAAAAACTTGGGAGTGGAAGAATTTGACCTTCTGGAAATCTGGAATTGTCTAAACTGCAATGAAAATTGGGAATTTGATACGACTACCGGAAGTTGGAAAATAAAAACATACAGCTAAAGTAACACTATTCTTGTAATAATCCTGGCCATTCCTTTTTGGAGAAGTAGATATATTTTTAAACACATAAATTATTTGAAATTTGGGGAGGTCTGGATTAAAAGTTTTAGAGGTGTGCATCCCATCTGCATCTTAAATCTTTTTTGTCCAGACTCCTCACCCTTGGTATATATTAATGAACGTTATATTTAAAAAGAGACAAATATTTTTATGTTATTAATAATAATAGAAATTATAGATTAAGGTGAAGAAATGAAAAAGTGTTTATTACTTTCCGCAGCAATTGGAATCGTTTCACTTATGATACTTTGTCCAACCATGGGTAGTGTTGGAGTAGAAGTGGAAACAAGTGATGCTTTTAAAACTGAAATCACACCTGAATTTATGCTCATCGGAAGATTCTCTGAAATGGGTGGTATAGGATCTGTAAACTTTGGGAATTTTCCTCGACTTAGATGGCAAAAATTGGGTATGACTATTCATCTTGTAATTGAGCTTGATCAAAAATTTGAAGATCATGGTTGGTTAACGGTTAACGGACAAACTTACAGTCACCCAGATTATACTAAAGTTAGAATCCCAATATTTTTTGGTTATTGGAAGTGGGATAGTTCTCAATCAGAGCTGCTTGATTTAAGAGGAATTGGATTTGGTGTAAATATCAAATAAAAAGTGAAAAGAGCCAAAATAAAGTAGTTGGAAAAGACAGTTTATCTTCTATCCTTAATTGTTTTTAACATTTCTTTGCCAAAATCGGTTATTCCATATAACTTGATATTTTTACCACATTTCTTTTCTTCGATGATATCTAAGCTAAGAAGCGATTCATCTTCTTTATATCTTGTCTGCATCCCTCTTATTGCTCCGATAACATTTGAAGGTGTTGTTCTCACATGATAAGCGATCTCAGAGGTATAGCTATAGCTAGGGCTAATATCAAAAAGATATTCAGCAATCTTCTTCCGAACGTTACTCCGTCTAAGTGCCCTAATAGCAAGAGGTCTTTTTAAATCAAAAGAAGACTCTAGTTTCCCCTGCTTACGCATCCCATCGTTCATCTTGTCCATATCAGGATACTTTTTTCCATAGATAAACTATTTTCTCATGTAGATAGTCTGGTATATCTACATCTACATATTCTTATACATATTCAAAAAATTGTATATATATCTACATATGCAGGTGTCTATATTTTTATGGATTTTAAAAATACATTTCTTCAAATTATGAAAAATTGGAAATTTGTATTTACAACAACACCAAGAATTACTTATTGAATAGCAAACAAACTATATTGTAAAAAAACAAATTATTTATAATTCGATTGCTTCTCGGCTGACATGCCAAAAATCGAATTAGACAATGTAATATGCATTAAAGAAACTGCAATAACAATAAAAGGATCCAGGAGGAGAATCACAGTTCCTTCTGAAGTAGTTGATCTTCTGAAGCTAAAAAATGGAAGTAAACTACGATGGGTGGTTCTAGATGATGGTACAATCAATATTTACAAAGGTAAAAAATAAGGTAAGATTTAAAAACAAATGATTTTAAATTGTCTCCATATATGCGTGCCCTGTAATGTCCAAACCTAATGAAAAATACGTATCTTTGGTAAAGAAATACTTTCTTTTTATTATTGTTGTAACCATTGTTTTCTGGGCTTTTGCTTTTCCTTTTATAAAAATAGGATTACAGGAACTCTCGCCAGTAAATCTTACAATTTTGAGACTTTGGATTGCCTGTATTGTTTTTCTTATTTTGTTTATAACAAGATCTAAAAAACTCTCCAAACTACAAAAGAAAGATATACCTCAAATCTTCCTTCTTGGATTTTTGGGCGTTATTGTTTATCATCTTGGACTCAATTATGGCGAACAGTACATTTCTGCGAGTGCAGCAAGCCTAATTATTGCAACTATTCCAGTATTTGTTGTCATATTAGCAGCCATATTTTTAAAAGAAAAAATTACATTGAAAATTGTATTAGGGGTCATTCTTTCCTTATTGGGAGTAATTATTATCTCAATAGCCGGTAAACCAGATGCCTCTCTAGAAATAACATATTTATTAGGTGCCATAGCTGTACTTATAGGAGCTTTAGTGGGTGCAGGCTATACAATTGTTGGTAAAAAAATGCTTCAACGATATTCAGGAACTTCACTGACTGTCTATGCATTTTTATTAGGAAGTCTTGGATTAATTCCATTTGTTAGTACCTCTCTTGTTGAAGAGGTTATTAACCTGTCATTAACTGGATGGTGTATTATCTTATTTCTTGGAGTATGTCCGACAGTAATTGCATATATTTTATGGTATGTTGCACTTGAAATTAAAAACGCATCTGAACTAAGTGTATACCTCTACTTTATACCAGTACTCTCAACAATAATTAGTTATATTATTTTCAAAGAAGTCATTACATGGTTATTTATTTTTGGTGGTGCATTAGTAATTCTTGGACTTTACATAGTAAACAAACAAAATAACAGTTAATTTGGCTGTTACTATCTGGGCTTTTTTGCCATAACTTTGATACTTACAACTTGATTGCTCAAGTCTTCTAATTTTTCAGAGCTTAAGTTTGTTTTTTTGATAATCGCCTTTGCGGTTGGATCATTTTCCATAAATCTGATAGGAAATGAGGTTTCATCAATAATTTCAATATCAGAAAAGCCAACTTCCTTGATTATATCTAAATAATTATCTTTTAAAATTGCACCTGAAATGCAACCAACATATGCTGAGACAGAATTTTTTATGAATTCTGGCAGTTCTGTCAATAAAACAATGTCTGAAACCATAAGCCTACCACCTGGTTTCAATATTCTAAAAGTTTCCTGAAAAACCTTTTTCTTATCTGGAGAAAGATTGATTACACAGTTTGAAATAACTGCATCCACTGAATTATCTTCAGCTGGAATATCTTCAATTTCTCCAAGCCGAAATTCTACATTTTCATAGTTGCCTTTCTTTGCATTCTCTTTTGCTTTCTCGATCATCTCCGGAGTCATATCGACGCCAATAACCCTGCCTGATTTTCCTACTTTGTTTGCAGCAAGAAAACAGTCAAAGCCAGCTCCTGAACCAAGGTCAAGAACTGTTTCCCCCTGTTTCAATGAAGCAAGTGCAACAGGGTTACCACAACCAAGACCCAGATTGGCATCACTGGGAACTGATTTGAGTTCTTCATCTGTGTATCCGATATTTTTACTGATTTCTACCGCAATATCCTTGCTATCAGAGCAACAAATCTCTGGTCCGCAACATGATTTTTTCCCTTTCACGATTTCGGCATAACCTTCTCGAACTACTTTTTTAATTTGTTTTTCTTTCATAATCTCTTATTATAGAATTAAGGTTATTTAAGGGTTTTTCATTCTTTGCATATCTTTTTAACCCCTTCATAATTATGCATCAAAGAAGATGATTTCAATCAGAAACCTTACAAAACGTTACGGCACTGTAACAGCACTTGACAACGTAAATTTCACTTTTAATAACTCTCAAGTTATTGCAATAATGGGAGAAAATGGAGCTGGCAAAAGCACTCTTTTAAAAATTTGCGCATGTGTACTCCCATTTGATAATGGGGAGGTAACTATCGATGGTTTCTCAATCTTAAAAAATTCGATTAAAGCAAGGAAACAAATAGGATATCTTCCAGAGATGCCTGAGATGTACGACAGGCTTACTGGAAGAGAGTTTCTCTTTTATATCGCATCGCTGCGTAAACTTAATGACTCTGAAAAAATCATAAATGATTTTTCCAAAATGATTGGTATAAATGAATTCCTTGACTATGAATTGGGAGGATATTCAAAAGGTATGAAACAAAAGATATCTGTAATCTCAGCAATGATGCATTCACCAAATAATCTTCTCCTTGATGAACCTGTATATGGTCTCGATCCACTTACATCTCGGACAATTCAAGACTTTATTAAAAAAAGACAAGGGACTGCTATTATAGCCACACATTCAACACAGCTTGTTGAACAAGTAGCAGACTCTGTATATTTACTCATGAGAGGACGTGTGATTTCCTTTGATAAAGTAGCAACTTTGTTAGATAAATATGGAACTATGGAAAAGGCATATTTCCATTACAAGGATGAAGTAAATGTTCGAAACCTTGAAAGTAATTTTGACTGAATCAAAAAGAAGTCTTTTTTATAAATTTAAAACATCTCCTATCCTTTACTTATTTTTCTCAGCCATGGTATTTTTTTCTATCATCATGTTTGCTTTTCTGACTTATATATTATTAAAAACGGAAGTTGAAACAACTCTACAGGACGTCTTTTTTGGTGTGTTTTTTATATTACTTCTAAAATCTGCAGCTGATTTCCATACTCACTATATCAAATCGCCGCAAATATCCTATCCTCTTTCAACGCAAGCAAATCAGACAAAGACAATATTTGAAATTTTTCTTGCAATATTACTAATTCAACTTACACTATGGTTTTCATTCTCTGGATTGTATCTCTTAACCCTTTTTGCTCTAAGAATTGACATTTGGTATCCCTTGGAGTATCTATCGTTTAGCATCGGTATAGTCCTTGCGACTCTATTGGGTAGTATGATATCTCTTCATTTCTTCTCTCCAAAACGTTATCGCCTCATACCTGCAATCATAATACTCGCTTACTATTGGCTAACCAAAGACTTCATTATAATTTCATTGACTCTTCCCATTGTATTGCTTTATTTTGTCTTGAGTATTGAAAATGGATTAACATCCTATCTTTTCGTCAATCGCAAAGAGCGAATCAAAGAAAGAGATATAGTTCGTAAGCGTGATGTTGTCAACGCACTTTTTCATCGAGAAATTACGGTTTTATGGAGAGATCGTCTTCTTTTTAGCTTTCTCTTTACAACAATAACAACGGCATTAGGTACAGGATATTTGGTAATATACGGAACTGATATATTGATTCCTGAATCTATTCGGGAAATGGCTGAGGAGTTTCTTCCTTCCATGTTTGTCTTTCTCGGAGTTTATGTAGTTGTTATTTACACATCAGTATTTCCTGGACTCAATTTATTTCTTAATGAAGAAAAAACTATGTGGATATTGAGGAATCTACCTGTAAAAAATGAAACGATAGTTTGTGGGAAGGCGTTATCACTAGCACCATGTTTTTTGACAGCTGTTCCTTTTCTTGCATATATAACAATATTCATTGGTTCGGAAGATCTCGTTTTTTTAACTTGGTTTCTTAGTTTTTCTTTCATTGCAGGAGTGATAATTTCAGTTCCACTTGGAGCTAAATATGTTGGAAAGAAATCTGATGTATTGTTACTTTATAGTGTTGCAATGTTACTTTTTATAATAATGGGTGTTGTATCAACTTTTGTAATGTTTGTTAGAAGATATACAGAGCTAGAAATAATTATATATTTACTATTGTTGCTTTTTGAAATGATAATTCTGTGGGCATCATTAAAAATATCCTCGCAAATATTATCATTGAAATCGTAGGTAACCAGATTTAGTTATTTGTTTTATCAATACTCACCAGCCTTTTGAGAAAACAATTCTAGTATTGAAAACCAAGCAAATAATTCTTTAAATCTGAAAATCAAATGTTGGTTTGTAAAAAAAATCACTCCAGTATTATTATAGGGAAAATAGAACATATATGTGAGGCTACCAGGCATTGCTCCTGTATGACCAACTCTGCGTGAGGTATTATAATCATAATTCCAAAATATTTTCCATCCTAAACCATAACCAGAATATGTACTGTTATTCTCTGGATATTGAAGGGTGTGCATTAATTCAACAGTTTCATCTTCAAGGATACGAATCCCGTCGTACAATCCTCCGTTCATATGAGCAATGAGATAATGTGAGAGATCACAAACTGATGTTCTTAAACCCCCTGCTGCATAATTACGATCTTCATAATGTGGCAGTGGAATATATCTGTTTAGGATCCAAATGTATGGAACCGCTAGATTATCTTTATTATAATCTGATGGATAAAAACTGGTATTCATCATCTTAAGAGGTTCAAAAATATTTTCCTGGCAGTATTGTTCTAGTGATTGATTTGATAATATCTCTATTAAATATCCCAATATTTCATAACTGATAGATGAATAACATAGATCTTCTCCAGGGGGTGCATCTATCCAGTTTTTAGGGTTATATATATTGCCCCCTGGAATTAAGTATTCTCCAAAATTTTCTTTTGGTAAGTTAAGAATTGAAAAAAAGATGAACAAAGCTATTTGTTTGTCTGATAGACTAGACTGGTGGGCTAGTAACATTCTAAATGTAATTGGAATATCTGGATATTTTGGATTCCTTAATTGAAACGGTAAATAATTATTAACATCCTCATCCAGATCAAATAATCCTTGTTCCCAGAGTTGCATTATTGCTGTGGCAGTAACTGTTTTAGAGATCGATGCAGCCATGTATACTGTCTGGTCAGTAGGTTCTTTGTTATTTTTGACATCATAAAATCCGTAGTTGTTCGACCAGACAACACTGTCATTTTTAATGATACATGCCGATATTGAAGGCATATGACCTTGTTCCATATAATAAATTATTTGTTCATCAAAATCATCTTCAAAAGATAAGTCGCCATAACCTTTCATGGAATTTTTTATTTCAATAATTGTAGGAGTCGCTGAAATAATACATGGATTAATTAGCAAAAGAATAATTGTTATGGAGAAACCTGTTATAATTGATTTATTTAATATTTTAATTTTTATCCCCTTAAAATCGTATAATATCGAATTATTTAAATTATTGTATGTTAAATATCTTCAAATGAATTTAAGATTCATTCAAGCTTGATTAAGTTTAAACCTACGCTATTATCTATTTCTCTATTAATTTCTCCATCTATTATATCAATAACACCTTCAAATGTGGCACTAACAATAGCTGAGTTTAAATGGCCTCCAAATGATTTATGTTCTGCATTGGCTAAATTCGCATGAATGTGTAAATAAAACTTGCCATTCATTGTTGATATATTACCAAATAATGGTACAATTTCATGGTCACCCGTAAGTTCTGTAGAATGATACTTTTTTGTTTCTACATCATAGAGACCAATTGTAGCTTTGTTTACTGCCCCTATACCAGTGATTGTCCCTAGTTTAATATCTAAATCTTTGCAAATCTGTTTTAATTTATCAAGTATCTCTTCTCCCCTATCGATTCTCACAATTACTTTGTTTCCAAATCTTTTATAATTCATAGAAGAAGAACATGATAGAGCTGTATTTAAGATTTATTTTAATAACAAAATCTAATCTTACAAAATCTTTTAATACAAAGCTATAATTCTGTTGTTCCATATTATTTGCCGCCTTAGCTCAGTTGGTGGAGCTCTCGGCTGTTAAAGGAAGTGAAAGATGTGGCCAAAATAGATCTCTCAGAGATATTACCTGAGAAAACATCACGTGGCGATGAGATAATTAGTGATATTGCAGATGTGGATATCACTGTTACTTACACTCGGAGAAGAGGAAGACCTGTTCCTTTCAAGATCAATAGATACGTAAGTAGAGAGACCTTTCTCATCGGAGTAACAATTTGGGCATGTGAAGGTACAAGGAGACGTTTTCATGAGTTAGAGATGTCAAATTCCTCTGAGACCGTAGCTGATTTATATATGTCACTTCTACGGGAATTGGGAGTAGACAAATATGCAAGAGGAAGAGTGCAAGCTATTGAGAGTGATGTAGAATCATGTGAAAGATTTTGGGAGAACTGTCTGAAGATTGGCAAGATGGAAAAACCAATTACTCATATCAGGAAAATAAGAAAAAACAGCAATGGAATTGTAAATGTCCGAATTAACAGTACTGTATTAAAAGAATTGTTTACATATTGGGCCTACATCCTTCCTAGTCTTCTGCAGTAACCGAGCGGTCGCCGGTTCGAGTCCGGCAGGCGGCGTACAACTATTTTATAGTTTATGCATGTAAATATGCATCCATAAATTATATAAGACCAATTTAATTTTACATTACTGGTCATATGAACTTATGACCATGGACGGTGTTCATGGATGGGATATGGTGAATTCAAAACCAAAGTTAAGTTAGATTATATTCAAGATTTTGAAATGATGTTCGAACGGATGAAAATTGATCGTCCGCGAGAAGCTGCAACATATTATACTATTCTAATTATTGATAGTCCAAAAGAATTCTCTGATTTTTTAAGAGTGGCAGAGGATTTAGCAAATATAACAAGACGGCCTTTAGAAACTGGACGAGCATCTTTGTTGAGAAATGGATTGATTGCAGAGGTTTTGTTTTCTGCTAAATCTGATGAAGATTTTGGTAGAGAAAGCTTTCTTCCAGTACACCCAAAAGTTATATGGGAAGATATAAAAGGAGATCTAAAAAGTGTAGTTGCTGAAGATACATTCGCTGCAATGCAAAATCGAATAGGTGAATTTGGTAAATTCTATGATGATAATTTTAAAACATATGGAATCAAAATAAAGAGAAGTGGTAATGTAACACTTAGATACAGCGGAAAATGGGTATTATACAATATCTTGCATAATTGCCTAGAAAAAAGTAATCACCTTAAAATGCAGATTGGAGGAGAACATCTTTTCGAAGAACCTTTCATCAAATATGTGAAAAGATTTCTAGAATTAGATACGAAAGTTCAACTCATCATTGATTCAGGGACCAATGTTGACATTGCAAAAGATTTGAAAAAAGCCTATAGCGATAATATTGATATCCGATGTTTCTCTGAGAATATATCGGGCACTATGCGCAATTATGTATTTGGTAAAGAATTAGCAGTGAACGGAATAAAGATCCTGCCCGAGACCAGCAGTGAACCATCTTATGTCGGTACAGCATATGTCAATTTGGAAGATATTGAAGTTTTAAATGAAAAATTTAAGGACATGTGGGAACTAGCAAAGCCACTAAAGTAAAATTCTCATTTGTAAAGTCCAACCTTAAATCCATATAGAGTTTTAACTTAAATCGTTAATAGTTGAAAAGAATATATTTTGAATTGTAGCTAATTCAAAAAAAGAAAAAAAGAAGAAATAATGCCTTTATTTTTCTATTGGGATCTTAGGCATGATTTTTTCTATTTCTTCGCTCTTTCCTGCGTCCCAAATTGCCCTGATAGCAAGAAGTCCAGCTGCTGGTGCGACAAAGACGGCGAGCATACCAGCGATGTTTTCAAGGTATGGTCCAATAACTTCGAGTTGGCCAAACCAGGTGGACGTTGCACCGATACCAACGAGTAGAAGTGCTGCTATCAAGAATGTTGGTACTCTGTCTCGTGCGATGTTTCCGACTGCGAAGAATGATAGGATACCAACGATAAATCCGAGAACAGCCAAGATTAGCGAGACATATCCATTCGTATCTTGCCAAAGGTCAGCACCGAACACTAGTCCTATGATTACTGATATAAGTACTCCGATTAGGAATAGCCAGCTTCCTATTGTCCTTAACCAATTTGTCATGCTTCCTCATCTCTCCTTTTTTATTTTATCTAGCAGGTAAAAACATTATTCCCTTATATAAACCTTTGGTGCAGATGAATATGTAAGGATATATGTAGAATAGTAGATGATTATGTACCCATATGTGTAGAATATAATTATATTCCTCTCATGATGTTATTTTGTCAAGTAATACACTTTACATTTTGACAGTTTTATCAGTTACTTTTATATAGTAATATTGCTAAAATTTAACACGTCATTAAGTAGCAATGAGGTGAGAATGAGGAGAGGAAAATAATATGCCACGTGTAAATGTGATGTATGAAATTGGGCCAGAATATCTTCTAGATGAAATAACTAGTGGGTATGAAATTAAAAACAAAGACAAAGGAAAAAACGTTAAGATCTCAGAGAAAGTCTTTGATTTAATGAAAAGCGAGGGCATGATCAGAAAAACTGATGATGGCTACGTATTTGTCGGAAAATACGAAGATGTGTTAGAGCTCAAGAAAAAGAAAAAACGTTAGAATTAGCGAATAACAGGCAGACGGAGGGGGCCCGCTTACCTTTTAGATCACCTCTTCTTGTGTTTCGGACCCTCTCTTTTCACACTTTTTTAGATAAAAGAAAATCTTATACCATCTGATTAATTTACTTATTGTCAAAAATGAAAAAGAAAGAATATAGCAGATATCACAAGAGACAAAAAGAAGATCTTAGTGATTTTATAAAAAAACTTGAACTGCAGGCAGTGGAAACTGCAGAGGAAAGACTGCCGCTATATTTAGCAGTGGGATTAAAGGATGCCGAACTTGTATTAGACGTTGGCTGTGGTTCAGGATTTGTTACGAGAGACATTGCTAGGTTGACAAAAGGAACGGTTATTGGAATCGATGGTTCTTTGGGTTTGCTAGAAGTAGCAAAGAAGACTCTCAAAGAGTATTCCAATACAAAATTATGTATTGGAGATGCACAAGAATTACCATTTAAAGATAATGCCTTCGATATTGTTACCTGTAATCTCTTGCTAATGTGGGCTGATGATCCTCAAAAAGTAGTTAGCGAGATGGCGCGAATTACTAAGCCTAGGGGAAAAGTCTTGGCTTCTCTAGAGCCTGACTATGGTGGAAAGATTCATTGGCCAGAAAATCAAAAAGTAGATCCGCTATTTGCCGGTGAAGCTATAAGAAAAAAAGGCGGAGATCCTCATATTGGAAGAAAATTACGAGCATACTTTGTTGCTGCAGGCCTAGAAACTGAGATTGGTATTGGTAACAACAGGATCTGGTCCTGTGAGGAGGACAAACATTACTATTTGCACTCTAGAGATTTTTACGTAAAGGTATTGAAAGATGCAGGGTTATCTGAAAAAGAGATTGATGCGTGGGAATACGAGTATTTGAAATCACTTGATGAGGGCGTTCAACTCAACTTTTTTCCACAATTCTATGCAATTGGTACAAAACCCAAGTCTTAATAATTAATTGTAAATGTAGTTTTTGAGTGAGATGACTGCAAAGGTTATTGACGGCAGACAAATTGCAAAAGAAATTCGTAAAGAGATTTCTGAAGAAGTTACGAAGTTAAAAGTCAAACCGAAAATAATTACAATCAAAATTGGAAAAGATCCTTCCTCTGAGTTATACTCAAGATTAAGAGATAATGCCTGTAAAGAGGTAGGTATAAATTCTAATCATCTGGATTTAGATGAAAATATCTCTAAAGACAATATTATCAAAGCAATACAGAAATTGAATAGCGACGTTAATATTCATGGTATTTTAATTCAGTACCCGATACCCGATCATATATCTCAAAATATGCTTATGCGAACTGTAGATCCAAAAAAAGATGTTGAAGGATTTAATCCACAAAATATGGGAAGAACACTTCTCGGTGATGAATATCTTGTGCCTTGCACTCCGCTATCTGTATTAACAATTTTAAAATATGAAAATGTAAATCTTGAAGGTAAGGAAGTTGTCATTGTCAATCATAGCAATATTGTTGGTAAACCATTGGCTGCTCTTCTTCTAAACAGAAATGCTACTGTTTCGATTGTACATGTTTTTACTAAAGATATCAAACTATACACAACTCAAGCTGAAATCCTAATAACTGCGACTGGCATACCAAAGTTAATCAAGAATGATCATGTAAAAGAGGGGACATTTGTAATTGATGTTGGGATTATCAAAACCAAAGACGGAGTCTGCGGAGATGTTGATTTTACTTCTGTTAAGGAAAAAGTAGGGAAAATTACTCCAGTACCAGGCGGTGTAGGACCAGTAACCATTGCGTGTTGTCTAAGAAACATGTTAAAGACTTACAAGAATTGTGTAGGGGATCCATGAATAAGTATTCCAAAGCTTCTGTCTTATGTCTTATCTTAAGTATTGTTTTTTTCGCAGTAGGTGTGTTAACTGGTGAAGCAGAAGTAGGGATCTTCTTTATCTTTCCATTCCTTAAAGGATCTGGAATCTATGCTCTTTTAGGATTTATCTTTATTTTTATTGCAGTTTTATTGTTTATGTTTGGATTTGGTCGTACAACAACAGAATCAGAGGATTTGCCATTTGAAGAAAATAAGTATGGTGTTCAAAAGAAAACATCAGTCAAAGGTGGTGGAGTTGTATTGGTTGGTCCAATTCCTATTATTTTTGGATCTAACTGGAAAATTGCTGTTTTTATGATGATTCTAGCAATTATTATCATTATTGCTGTTTTTGCCTTAACTTAAACCTCGCTTTTACTAAAGAAATAGCTTCCCAAAGCCATCATAAAAATACATATTACAAGAACAATTGAAATATCAACCAAAGGATGAAATAGGTTGTTTACTCCTGTGAAACTCCCGCGCATTCCATCAACCATATAAAACATTGGATTCACAAAAGCGATACCACGAAGCCATTGTGGGAGAGATTCGCCTATAGGGAAAAAGGCTGAAGATAGGAAGAATAGAGGCAGAATTATTAGATTCATAATCACCTGGAATCCTTGAAAATCATTCATTTTTGAAGCGACAATGAGGCCAAATCCAACAGCAGTAAATGATACTAATATCATCATAATTAACGTTAATATGAATCCTAAAACACTTGGTATCTGAACACCAAGGGCAAGAGCAATAAAGAATATTATAAACCCCTGGATCAGCGCAGTTGTTGCACCTCCCAATGTTCGTCCAAATATGATAGATAACCTACTGATTGGAGCAACAAGTACTTCTTGTAAAAATCCAAATTGTTTGTCCCAAAGAACAGATACACCAGTGAACATTGAGGAAAACATGATTGCCATAGTGATAATGCCTGGGGTGAGAAAATGAAGATAATCGCCTTCAACGCCCGCAAATGTCGCTACTCGAAACCCAGAACCAAGAATAAACAAAAAGAATAATGGCTGAACAATGCTGGCAATTATTCGACTTTTGGCACGATAGAATCGCTTCATTTGTCTAAGCCACATTACATAAATTGCCTGGAACTCCAACAGCTTCATTATCATCTCCTTCTGCTACGATGCCTTGCAATTTCTTTCATTGGATTCTCTGGTTCTTCATCGCGCATTGTTCTACCAGTAAAATGCAAAAAGACATCGTCTAGCGTTGGTTTTCTTACACCAATTGATTTTATTTTAACATCAAGAGTATGTGCAATTTCAAAAATTACTGGTATCTTTTCTTCTCCTTTTTCAACGCCGAGAGTCAGGAATGAATTATGTTGTTTTACATTATTGATCCAAACTTCTTTCTCCAGTTTTTCGCTGAATTTTTTTATGCTTGAGCAAGAAAGTGTTATCACATCGTTTCCAACTGAATTCTTCAGATTTTCTACTGAATCAATAACAAGGATTTTGCCTCTATCAATAATTCCAACGTGATCGCAAAGGTATTCAGCTTCATCCATATAATGTGTTGTTAAAAAAATTGTAGTATTTTCTTCTTTATTCATCTTTTTGATATACGCCCAAATTGCTCTTCGTGTTTGTGCATCTAGACCAAGAGTAGGTTCATCAAGGAATAAAACAGTAGGAAAATGCATTAAACCACGAGCGATCTCTAATCTTCGCTTCATTCCACCAGAATAGTTTTTCACTAGGACATCCCTTTTTTCTTCAAGATCAACAAGTTTGAGAACTACATCAATTCGTTGTTTTCGATTCTCCTTGTTAAGACTATACATCCTTGCGTGGAAATCAAGGTTCTCTCTACCGGTCAGCTCCGTGTCTAATGCTGGTTCCTGAAAAACGACCCCGATATTTTGACGAACCTCATCTCGATTTTTTATTATATCAAAACCGGAAAGCTCTGCAGAACCTTCTGTTGGATAAAGGAGTGTGGTAAGCATTTTTATTGTGGTTGTTTTGCCAGCACCATTGGGACCAAGAAAGCCAAATATTTCTCCTTTCTTTACCGAAAATGATACATGATCAACGGCAGTTAAACCATTGAATTTTTTTGTAAGATTATTTGTCTTTATTATTTCCAAGTTATGTCTCCCAATTTAAATTTAGCTTGCAATGATTGATATCTTAATAATAGTTATGATTTGCTTACAACAGCGAAATAGTTATCTGGAAAATTATTTGAATGCAACCTTACGCTCTGAAGCTTATCAATTTTTAAATCAACTTCATGAATATCCTTGACAAACTCTCCTTTATTATACAAATGGTAGAAACGAGGAATGTTCAAGCCATGTTGTCTCCAGTTGATATAAATATCACCAAACTCCTTTGCTTCTGTATCTTCCATCGATTTTTTAAGAAATTGTGTTCTAAACTTATCTTGCCATCTAGACCATACACTAATAAGTGCTCTGCCATCATCTTTTAAAATTCTTCTTACTTCTTCTAATGATCTTATGCGGTTGTTTCTTCCTTTTATATTATGTAACGAAGCAATGAATAAAACAGCATCCAAAGAATCGGCATTAAGTGGAATTTCAACAAGATTACCATGAATAAGATGAATATTGCCAAGACCATTTTCTCTAGCCTTATTTCGAGTAATTTGCAGTAGATTCCTGGAAATATCTATTCCTATAACTTTCTGACAATGCTCCGCGCACGGAATTAGATGTCTACCATTTCCACATCCAAGATCAGCAACAATATCTGACTCGGAAAGACCACTAATAAAATCAATACATTGCTTCCAAGGTTTTCTTCTGGTAACATCAAAGCTTTCAGCTATAGTATCCCATGTTCTTTCCGTAACCTTGGTCTGATTCTCAATCATAAACCTAATACATATCAAAATTACTTTTTATCTTTGTCATATTGCGAAACTTAATACATAAATATTTAATACAGGCTTTTAACTTTCTTTCAAAAGGAGGCAAATATGACTATTACTATTACTGGTTCAGGACTAACAATTGAAAAATTGGTAAATGTAGCTAGACATAATGAAAAGGTAAAACTTCATCCTGGTGCAATAAAACGTATTGAAGCTTGCAGAGCTATGTTGGATAAGAAAATAAAAGCACATGAAATCATGTATGGCGTAAACACTGGAGTGGGGGAGTTATCAGAAGTCGTATTAACTGATGATCAAATGAAAGATTTTCAGAAATACCTTATCTATAATCATGCGGCTGGTATTGGAGATCCTGCACCAATTGAATATATCCGTGGAGCTATGTTGAGTAGAATCAATGTTCATGCACATGGCAAGTCAGCCTGTCGTCCAGAGATAACACTTACAATGGCGGAAATGCTAAACAAAGATCTTACGCCCTACGTATGCCTGAAAGGTTCAGTAGGTGCAAGTGGTGATCTAGCTCCAATGTCTCAAATTGCATTGTTGATGATGGGGGAAGGCAAGGCTTTTTATAAAGGAAAACTTCTTGATGGAAAAAAGGCCATGGACAAAGCTGGAATTCCAATTCCTGGCATAGAAGTTAGGGATGGCTTAGCAATTATCAACGGCTCCAATCTACTAACAGCAATGAGTGCACTATTTCTTTATGATGCAAGTAATTGGCTAAAACAAGCAGAAATCGCAGCTGCTATGTCTCTGGAAGCATTGAAGGCAAACATGAAACCGTATTGTCCAAAATTGCTTGAAGCTCGTGGGTTTAAAGGTGCAGTCCGAAGTGCGAAAACGATTAGTAAATTGATTGAAGGCGGAGATTTAAAAGAAGGCAAGATCAAATGCAAAGTACAAGACGCCTACTCAATGCGTTCCACTCCGCAAGTAATCGGTGCTGCACATGATGCACTAGAATTTGCACGTTCACAAGTAGAAATAGAATTGAATGGCGTTGGAGACAATCCTGTATTCTTTCCAGATGAAAATCTACAACTCTCCGGGGCTAACTTCCAAGGTACACCAGTTTCATTACCAATGGATATGGTCGGTGCTGCAATTACCATGGTTAGTGTTATGTCTGAGAGAAGAATGAACAGGCTAAATAACCCAGCTTTGAGTGTTGGCTTGCCACCTTTTTTAACAAAGGGAGCAGGCATGTTCTCAGGCTTGATGTTAAGTCAATATACTGCTGATACTTTAGTGGTCGAACAACGCATCCTTTCAACTCCAGCGTCCATTCAATCTATTCCCGCTGCAGCAGATCAAGAGGATTTTGTTTCTATGGGGATGAATACAGCTATCAAAAATTTCCAGATCTTGGATAATGCCTATGGTATATTGGGTATTGAATTCATGGCAGCTGCCCAAGCCTTAGATTTTCGTGACTATAAATTTGGAAAAGGGGTCACAAAGGCGAAAGAAGTTATTAGAAAATATGTGAAATTCTTAGACGTCGATAGACCGTTATACGATGACCACACGAAAATGAAAGAACTTGTGAAATCTTGTGAAATACTAAAAGAGGTAGAAAAGGTCGTAGGTAGCCTAGAATAGATTATTTCATCATTGGAACCTTGATGTCTTTCTTTTTTATTAGTTCAATAGCTTCTTCGTATCCAGCATCAGCGTGACGTGCAACACCCAAACCAGGATCTGTTGTAAACACACGTTTTATTCGCTCGTCAGTTTCTTCAGTTCCATCACATACAACGACCATTCCAGCATGTGTAGAAAGGCCAATTCCTACACCGCCACCATTATGGATATGGACACTATCAGCACCGGCCGCACAATTCAATAATGCATTTAGCAATGGCCAATCTGCTATTGCATCACTTCCATCCCGCATATTCTCGGTCTCGCGGTAAGGTGAAGCTACACTGCCACTATCTAAGTGATCCCTTGTTATTGCTATCGGGCCAATTAATTTGTCCCTCACCATCTCATTTATTGCCAATGCAAATTGAGCTCGTTCACCATATCCAAGCCAACAAACTCTAGCAGGAAGTCCTTCCCACGGCAGATGTTTTTCAGCTAAAGCAATCCAATTTATCAACACGTTGTCTTCGGGAAACATTTCAGTTACAACTTTATCTGTTTTTAAAATATCATCTGGATTACCAGTTAATGCAAGCCAGCGAAATGGTCCTCGACCAATACAAAACATAGGACGAATGTAGGCTGTAACAAAACCTGGGTAATCAAATGCATTTTTTAATCCTGCTTTATGTGCCTGACCTCTAAGATTATTGCCATAATCAAAAACTACAGCTCCATTTTTCTGAAAATCAAGCAGTGCATTGCAATGATTCTTCATACTTTTCATTGATTGTTTAATATATTCTTTTGGATCTTCATCCCGTAGTTTAATTGCATCTTTTAGTGATTCGCCAAAATAACCAGCTGGAACATATCCATTAAGTTCATCATGTGCAGAAGTTTGATCAGTAACAACGTCAGGTAAAAATCCCTCTTCAACAAGTTGTGGCATAATATCTGCACAATTTCCAAGCACACCCAATGAGAGGGGGAATCGCTCTTCTTTAGCTTTAGTTGCTAGGTCGACTGCTTCGGAAATATCAGTGACCTTTTTATCACAGAAGCCAGTCTTTATCCTTCTTTCGATACGTTTTTCATCGCATTCAACAGCTATACAGATGCCATGATTCATAGTGATTGCAAGGGGTTGGGCACCCCCCATACCACCAAGCCCACCAGTGAGTATAATTTTACCTTTTAGATCAGTTTTAAAATGCCTGTGAGCACATGCAGCGAAAGTTTCATAGGTTCCTTGGATTATTCCCTGAGTGCCAATGTAGCACCAAGATCCTGCTGTCATTTGACCATACATTGTCAATCCTAGTTGCTCTAACTTTCGAAACTCATCCCAGTTGCTCCATTTTGGAACTAAATTTGAATTCGCTATTACAACACGCGGTGAATTATTCCAAGTTTGAAAGACTGCAACAGGTTTGCCAGATTGAATAACCATTGTTTCATCATTTTCAAGATTTTTCAGTGTTTCAACGATAGCGTCATAACTTTCCCAACTTCGTGCCGCTCTACCAGTACCACCATAAATTATCAATTCTTCAGGGATTTCTGCATTCTCAAGATTGTTCTCAAGCATTCTTAGAATAGCCTCTTGTTTCCACCCTTTGCATCTCAGCGTATTGCCCTTTTCAGCTGTTACAATTTTGCTCATAAAAACCGTTCGTAAAATCATCATGACTACTTAATACTTTTTTCAAAATTGTAGAAAAAAGTTTACAAAAATGGGAATTTTTTAAATTAAATTGGAATTAGTTTTTTTAACATGTTTTTTACATTGAATTAGAGGTGATAAACAGATACATATCTGGAAAAAGTTAATGAAAACAATTTGCTAAAAAAAATATCAAAATTATACTTAAAAATTCAGAAAAGGGAAGGACGGCTGGCCTCACTAGGAGGGGATGGGATGCACTCTAACAAAACAACAACTACCAGCCCAATTCCTTCCAATTATAAATAGTAATAAGCCCTATATATACTTTATGCTTTATATGAGCGAAATGCTCACAACATTGCTGCCCCTGAGTATTATTTTACCTAATCTTCGCTGTTTTTCGTCTTTTGTTTCTTCAACCTCACCCAATACGAGATTCATATACTCGTCAAATCCCAATAGCTTACCTTCAATGACTCTGCTATCTTTTAACAAAAGACGCAACTTCTGATTTACTGACTTTTCTAGTGTATCTAATGGTAATACCATGAATTGGGGTAAGGATAATTCCCTTTTTAAAGGTATGCCTACATTTTTCCACTAAAAAAATATTAAAATTATTGTGGATATCCACCTATTTGAAGACTAGGATCGCCAAATAGGGTCCAAGACTCGACAACCTGTGCATCTATCCAAGAATCTTCTAATCCCGGCGTATCCCAATTTACAGGATAAGTATCAATGTACCAAGATATTGCAGCTTTCCAAGTTTCACCGATGATCGTTACATTATTCTGTCCATACTGCTTGAAAAACTGTACCTCTAGTTCGTTTATGCCGCCTTTAAATAAATCTTTGTCTTCTTTTGTATAACCTAAAGCTGCACATCCGATAGTAGCAATGGATCCACCATGGATTTTCCTAGTCATTCTCCAACTCCAGCACTCTAAAGCATGCTCCATGTGGTAACGTCTAGTTTTATTGAAAAATCTGAAAATGGATACATCAAATTGTGAGTTATGGCATCCACTTACTATACAGATTGGTAGCTTGTCTCCGTTTCTTAACCTATGCATAGTTTTTGTTCTTAACCCTCTAACATATTCAGTTCCATTTGGTGCATTGTTTCCCCACGACATTGGACTTCCATGGCCCACAAAATAAACAAACCCAAATCCATTACTAAACGTATCAATGACAACGTCTTCGCCAGAAAAAGTGCCATCTGATGTATATAATTTAGTAGGGTTAAATCCAGTCATATTTTCAACTGCACGGTCAGCGTAATATTCACCCTCATATCCTTCCCAAAGAGGATCGTGAGCTTCAGGATAAGTGTCTCCTGCAACAACTAACATATCGTTAAACCAAGCTTTGTCGTAAACTTCAGTTTCATAATCAATAATCTTCTTAACCACAATGTGTACTTCCAAAGTATTACGACATGGAAGTCTGCCAACTGCAACATCTGGAAATAAATCGATATCTTGATCCTCTGCAACAACTTCCTCATACCACTCGCCATAAATACCATCGCCATCAGAATCCCAGCTTGAAAAGTTGCCTTGTGAATCGTATATGTCTGCAAAGTATAGATCAGATAGGTATTCTGATTCCCAATCACATTCCATATTAACATATCTAACTGGAAAGTACCAAGATGACCATTGTCCCACTTTACCACCGACAATTAGAACATATTCAGTTCCCCATGATTCGATGGCATTTTTAATATAATATTTGATCTTCTCTGCATTGTCTCTTCCTTGCCAGTACATTTCCTCGTATATTTCATCTAAGGTAACAAGTCTAGTAGTAATACCCATTTTTTCTTTATGATCAACTAGAGGTTGTAATGCTTTTGCAAACTTATTAGGGGTGAGGATAATGAGTTTATGGACAGCATTATTGTTTATAGTTTCTGACTTAAATTGGTGTGAAATTGATATAGTATTTTCTGGAGTGTCTCTTGCATAAATTGTAGGAACGGCAGTTAGCCAAATAAGCATTAATACGACACTAAAAACTAACAATTTTTTATAGATTTCTTGTTTCATATTTACCCCTTATATTATAATATAGCGCATAGTTAATAAATTTTTAGTTATCTGTTTTGTCTAGAAGTTCTTCATAAAAGATAAGAAAAATTATCTCTTTCTTTTTAAATAGTCAGTTACCAAAAATAATATCTCTGGTACTACTGTAATTATAAACAGAACAACTAAAATCGCATCTCGATTCTTGATCAAGAATACTTCGTGAGAAGGGCGACCACTATAATAGCTCCAAGTTTCTGGAGGTAAATCCTCAGGTTCTTCAGGCACAGGATTTGAAAGAGCCATTATTGCAACTGCACTCCAAACAAATAGTAATATCATCAAATATAAGATGGATTTTTTTCTTTTTCCCATCCTCTCAGTATTACTAATCATCATTCCCGTATTAACATCTATGAAAAACATCTCCGTTTTTCAAATTACAAATATCATCATCTTATTTAAATCTCCTTCTCTTTTCTGCCATATGGTTCTACTCTTCGCAGGACATACATCTATACGTTCCCCTAAGGGATACATTATGACTCGTCGTTAAAGGCACCCCCAATCATTTTTACGGTCTACTATTTGGACCATGTTAATACGGGGCTAATTTGCCTGATGACCCATAATCCTGATTTTCATGAACTTCTTGAAGAATAAAGTAGATCCTTTTCACTAACTTTCGTGCAGTTGCAACAATTGCTTTTTGCTTCCCTATTCTTTTCTCTAGTCGTACATAATTATCTCGTAATGTATCGTCAAATCGAATAACTCTCCAGGTTGCTTGGATCAACGACCATCTCATCAACTTGTTACCACGTTTCGTTATCTTCCCATGGTGTGTTATTCCCCCAGAGCTGCTGGTCGAGGGGATTAATCCAACCCAAGAACACAGCTTCTTATAATGCGAAAATCTCTGTATATCTCCAATTTCAGCTGTTATTAAAAGACTGGTATACAAGCCCAATCCCTTGATCTGTGTTGTTAATGCTTCAACTTCTTTGCTTTTCTTCTCCTTTGCTTCTCTATCGATACACCTTGAAACTTCAGCTATTCTTGATTCCATGGTATCCAAGATCATAAGGAAATTATCCACTGCCATCCTGTCCTGCTCCTTCAACTCTGCAGATTCAAGAAAGGATCTACCTGCTCTGCCGAAGAGATCTGAAAAATCATGACGTATGCCCTCCTTTGTAAGTATCGCATGAATCCGGTTCTTGATCGATGTCTGCACTCTTACTAATGCTGCTCGGTGTCGTACAATATCCCGCAACTCACGTATCTCAAGTGGCGGAACATATGCCTCTGGTATCAAATCTGTCCGCAGAAGATGTGCAAGGATCTCTGCGCTTATGTCATCAGTTTTTATCTTTGCATTTGCTATTGCTTTCACTTGATACGGATGGGCCATAATCACATCAAATCCCTGTCCACGAAAGTAGTCGTAGACATACAATCCAGACGTCGATGCTTCTACCACTATTTTTGCCTTTGGATCTAAAGATTGGCTAAACCTTCTCATTCCATCTAGGGTTGTGTTAAAAACTGCCGTTTGTTTCTTAGCTCCCTTTTTGTCCATTACGATACTTTTACAATACTTTTTATGTGCATCTATTCCTACATACATGCTTTTATCTCCTTCAATATTTGATCTGGTGACTTAATAAAACTAGACATGGTAGTTTTATTAAATCCCGAAGGAGATGTTTTTCATGTCATCATTTTTGGAGGTTTTTGATAAAAAGGAAAAGCAGAGTTTTAAAGAAGTATAATATTACATGTAACATGAAAAGTTATCTTCAAATCATTTGGATTTCAATTTCATTCATTTTTATTATTGGTTTAGCTGGATGTACTGATCAAAATGTTAAGGACGGAGTAACAATCGTCACATATTCTATTGAGACTCAGAAATGGGATTGGGGAGAAGCCGATTTTGTGAAAATTGCAGACGGCTTTATCTACAGTGAAGATGCTGAGAGATATGAAATAACAGGAACCGTTAAGAATGTTGCCGGAGTGATGATCAATAGAATAGTAGTCTCGGTGAATTTTTATAACAAGAATAATAGTTACTTGGGCACAAAAGTCAGAACAATCAGAGGATTAGATGCTTCACATACAGAAGATATTTCATTTACATATACTAAATACGAAGATAATTTTGAAAATGTAGATCACTTAGAATTTGAAATCGATACATAAAAATGACTAATTATTCATGTTTTTAGTCAATTTTTGTAGGAAAATTGCTGATTGTAAAGTAACGTCCAATCTGAAAAATTGCCTATAGAAGTATAAAAGTTATTATAATAGATGCTCTATGACTCGGCTCCAATGAATCCTAATTGCAGGTTTTATTGCTATAAAAAAAGCAGAGATCCATTCAATTACGATATAAAAAAAGTGTGCGATCTAAAGCTAGTCTTTTTTGACATGGATGGCGTGCTTACCGATACAATAAGTTCATGGAAGCATATACATGATTATTTCGGAACTTCGAACGAACGATCAGTTGACGAATACCTAAAAGGTAACATTGATGACATGGAATTCATAAAGAGGGATGTATCGCTCTGGAGAGAAAATGGAAAATTTATCACTGAAGATGTTTTGAGAAATATTTTGATTGATATACCTTTAATGAAAGGTGCAGAAAAATGTATCTCATTTCTTAATAACAAGAATATTCTGACTGTTATTGTAAGTGCTGGACTTGATATTCTTGCTGAAAGGGTTGCAAAGCAGCTTGATATTAATTATGTGATAGCTAATGGGGTAAAAACCGATAAAAATGGAAGATTAACTGGTGAGGGGATACTAAAAGTTCGCCTAATGTACAAAGATGAAGCAGTTAGAAAATTTGTAAAAAAACATAACATTTCGCTTGAAAATTGTACAGCGGTCGGAAATTCTTGTTTTGATGTTCCTATGTTTGAAACATGTGGGATGGGTATTGCATTTAACCCTGATGATGAATGTGTACGTGAAGCAGCAGATATGGTAATTGAAGTAAAAGATTTGAGCAAGTTAATACCTGCTCTTGAGCCTTATGTATAACCTAATCAGCGACAAACGTGCTTATCCAAACAGGACGATCTGGCCCTTCCCCGTTTTTCAGCATTTCTCTCCATTGTTCATCTGTTAATCGATCATCCATTGGATGTTTGAATTCGTAGTAACTAAGTACTGGACCTGCTCCAGCTATTATTCTACCATCAGGTACTTTGTATGCAACTATCATAAGATCGACATAACCAACACCTTCTTCCAACACCTGCTCTGTATTTGTATCAGTGTGAACATCTGCAATTAGTGTCGTATTTTGTGCCTTTTCAGTTACTCCTAAAATCAACGACTCAAGTTGTAGACCAAAATCTCGAATAAAATCATAGTCATCATCGCTCAGTGTTTTGTTCTCTAATTCATCGAGTGAAATGTTTAGTAGTCGATTTAGAATCGTTGCAAGATTCTGTAAACGTATGCTCTCGGTTTCATTCAACACATCCATATCGGTTAAGCCATCGTATGTCATCTGGGTAAGAGCAAGTAAGCGACTGTAAAAAGTGGGAACAGGCTCAACATAGCCAATAGTTTCCTCCGGTTCCTCTGGAATACCAGTTTCAAACATTCCATAGCTTTGTTTAGCATAAAGTATAGTATCATGCCTTAACTCCGCCCAAGAAGCAAGGGCAGTTTGTAGTTGTTTGTCAATCCAGGCTGAACTTTGCATAAATATAGGATATCCATTGTTTGGCATCTCAAGTAACGATTTTAATGTATAGAGCCAGCTCCAATAGAGGTTACGATTCCACTCTGCAATGCTTATATTGTTATCAGAGAATTGTTCTTTCAAAAATGCAAGTTGAATATCGTAACTAGTATTGACGCCTTCGTATGTTCCTTCATATTCAGTGTCACCTTCTTGTACAAGGATTTCATAGGCCCGATCTGATCCTAGAACAGCCATTACATCTAAACCTCTTGGAAAACACCGCGCCTTTCTTCCAGCACCAGTTACACACATGGTAAATGGTTCACCATCACCGATGTAATCACCAGTTGTCGTCACAAGATGCTGAAACATGTAGGAGTCAGGTATGAATCGTTGACTCATGAATCTTAAGCCTTTTGTTTTCTCTAAAACTTCCATGAGTGTCTCTTCAGTTACTGGTGGAAGCACGATTACATTACCTGTACCACCATAGATTTCAGGACTTCTAAGCTGAAATAGTTCAACTTTCAAATCCAAAAGTTTTGTATCATTTGCCAGCTCAGTTGCATTGAAACTTAAACCAAAGACATTCTTAATACTGCTAAGGTATTCATAAGGTGTAAGATCGTCGGCAGTTCCTACAAAGAAACTAGTGACTGTGTAAATCCTATTCCATAGTTCCTCCAGTGTTACTTCATTAACTTTCAAGTTAGGTAGTGAGGTAGAGATTAAGCTCGCTTGTATAGTAGCAATCTTTGCATCTTCTTCAGAAATTAGAAATTCACAGGCTTGACAATGTGGATCCCCACCTTTCATCAAAAACGCCATACGTCCATACCACATCATAGCCTTGAAATATCGAGTTAATTTCTCGGTTTGGGTATAGTGACCTCGTGGTTTATACTGGGAATAATCTTCTTGGTAATGGAAGACAGGGCTTTCATGAAACGTATCATGAAGCGCAATGTATGAAAGTTCCTCGTTCACCTCATCTTCAACATAGTTTGGTACGCTAAAGGATACGACTTTAATATCTTCAGAATCGTCATAGTCTTCAGAGGGCATTTGTAAAAGCGAAAGAACAACTCCAAAAAAGGCTACATTTCGACGAGCTGCTTCTTTTAGTTCTTCATCTACGAATGTGTTATACTCATTTTTTGATTGTTCAAATAGTGATTTGCTCATATCAAGGATAATGTCAAAGAATTCGCGTTGTTCAATCCCCTTAAGAATCTCATCAAACTGTATATGGTATAGATGAAGTAAAGTATCAGATGTAACAAAAATGGGTATATCATTATCTTTTAAGTAATTATAAGGTTCAATTATATCGCTTTCATCTTGCCAATATTTCCAAACAACAAATCCATTTTTTGACAACAGCCCTTCCTGCTCATCATTGAGGCCAAAGGTGCTATCGATTTTGTTGAAATTAATTATTGATGTTATATTCAATGGAAGATCATATTGTGGTACATCTGGTTCTAAAGATACGTCTTCAGATGAATAATAAGAAGCCATTGTATCCTTTGGATTTTCTGTAGCACTAGATAATGGTATGACTATTAACCCACTAGGTCCAGGTTGCTCTACACAGCCAGTTATGCTGACTAAAACAAATAGAGCTACGATTCCTACGCATATAATTCTTTTATCTAAATTCATAATAATCGTCCTCGTTCTGTCAATATAAGATTTCATTTATATACTTGTGGAAAATGTTTGGAAAAAACCAAATACGATACCTTTTAATGTCTCTTGTTATATTTCGTGATAATATGGTACTCGATAACCTTGGAGATTCTCTTAAACGAACCATAAAAAAGATAGCAAATGCAGTTCATGTAGATGCAAAGCTTGTAAAAGAGGTAGTAAGAGATATTCAGAGAGCGTTACTACAAGCAGACGTTAATGTAAAATTGGTTGTTGAATTATCAAAAAAGATTGAAAAGCGTGCTCTTGAAGAAAAACCACCTGCTGGTATGAGTAACAGAGAACATGTTATACATATTGTTTATGATGAGCTGGTAAACATCCTTGGAGAATCTCGAGAGCTTTCAATAAAGAAACAAATTATTATGATGGTCGGGTTATATGGTCAAGGAAAATGCGTTCATCCAGAAAGCAATATCGTTCTTGATTCAGGCGAGATAATTAAAGCTGAACAATTGTATTCCAGATATGTAGGGAGATATAATGAAGAAATTATAGAAGATGGTGAAATAATCGACATTTCGGAAGAAAATCTCCATGTACCATCTTTTAATCCAACTTCTTTTAAAACAGAGAACAAAAAAGTAACGCATCTTTGGAAGTTAAAAGGTAAAAATTTAAAAAAGGTTTCTCTTAATGCCGGTAACGATTTTTCAGTTAAGGTTACACCAGAACATCCATTCTTTATTATGAGAAATGGAAGTTTTCTACAAGTCAGAGCTGATCAGTTAAAATCAGATGATTTTATTGCTGTGCCAAGAAAATATGTTATCGAAGGCGAGAATTATGACTTTTCCAATGATCTTAAAAAACTTGATTTGGATATTTTTCTGGATTCAGGTTCTGCAAAGTCAAGCATTTATTCGAAGTTTGATACTATTAAGGAAGCTGTTCATCAACTCAACAATAAGAGAAATTATTGTAAATTCACGACAAATCTAAAAAATGGTAGACTTCCCATCCAATTTGTCGATAGAAACATCCTTCCTAATGATTCGTTAAAAATTAAACTTAAAACCTCACGGAAGATAATTCGATTTCCTAGATTTTTAACAAACGATTTAGCTGAATTTATTGGATATTTTATAGGAGATGGCCACTTAACAGAAGGATATATTGAAATTTTTACTGCTGATTTCGAAATAATTCAAAGAGTGAAAAAAATTTCAAATACCTTATTCGGAATCAATCCAAGTATTAAAAAAGATAAAAGAAGTCATGTTAAAAGAATTGTTCTTGCATCAACAACATTAACCGAGATATTTAAAAAAGTATTTGGTTTTCGGCCTGGAAAAAAGGGGAATAATCTAAAGATTCCAAATTGTTTGCTAACATCAACTAACAAAGTTTTATCTGTATTCTTAAGAGCTTATTTTGATTGCGATGGTTCTGTTAGTAAGAGTTGTAGAAATATTGAGGTTATTTCAGAAAGTAAAGATCTAATAAACCAGATTAGTTTGTTGTTAAGAAGATTTGGTATCTTTTCTTGCATTTCTATAAAACACGTTCGTGCTAAGCCGTATTGGAAGCTGTTTATAGAAGCCAGATATGCAGAAGTTTTTTCTGAGAAGATTAGTTCACTCATTGAAAAAAAAAGGTTGCGATTATTAGATTTTTATAGGATGGGTGTAGGTCAAGGATGCGGAAAACACGATATGATACCTCTAGAGTATTCTTTAAAAGATCTACGGGAATCTCTCGGATTTTCTTTAGGTAAGATTCAAGATTCAGTTTATAGCTATGGAATATATGAGAAAGGAGGACGGATATCCAGAGAGATGCTTTCAAAACTCTACAATTTTTACATAACAGAAAAACAGGGCAATATGATTAAAATTCTAGAGCTTATCAAGGAAGAAAGAAATCCTTTTGAACAATTTAGTTGCGGTAAGGTGAATGCTGTTGTATATTATTTTACGAAAAACAATTTTATAAAAGAGAACTATGACAAACTCTTTTTAACTGAAAAAGGTAACGATCTCATTAAGAAATCTAAATGCTATGATAAAGATAATGCTTTAGATTTTATTAAAAAATTGATAGATTCTGATATCTGCTGGATCAAAGTTAGAGACATAAAAAACATTCCCTCTCCAGATTATGTTTATGATCTAACAGTTGAAGACAACCATAGTTTTATTTCTGATGGGATTATAGTCCATAATACTACAACATGTGGAAAGCTAGCTATATATTTTAAAAAGAAAGGTCTAAGACCGGTATTGCTCGCTGGCGATGTACATAGACCAGCAGCATATGAGCAGTTAAAACAGATTGCTGAAAAAGTAGAAGTTCCTTTTTATGGCGATAAAAAAGAAAAAGACCCGATTAAAATCCTAAAAGATGGGTTAAACAAGTTTAAGCGAACTAGTGATGTCATTATCGTTGATACTTCTGGAAGACATAAACTTGAAGATGAACTCATTAAAGAAATGAAGGACATTTTTAAAGTCACGAAACCAGATGAAAAACTACTAGTCATGGATGCAGCTATGGGGCAACAAGCTGGTCCTCAGGCTAAAGCTTTTCATGATGCTATTGGCATTACTGGAATAGTTCTAACCAAATTAGATGGTACAGCAAAAGGTGGTGGTGCACTTAGTGCTGCTGCCGAAGTT
>Ga0209635_10000285_pt1 | contig 33512 bp, 28 predicted proteins | sample DeeMarSWOR230_32_FD_187463 | JGI IMG/M metagenome (GOLD analysis project Ga0209635, IMG submission 187463) | Marine sediment microbial communities from White Oak River estuary, North Carolina - WOR-2-30_32 (SPAdes) (version 2) | ecosystem: Environmental > Aquatic > Marine > Intertidal zone >...
GAATTAATAAGGAGGAGGAGTCCTAAATGCCCGAAGAATTTGTCGAGGATAAAAATGGGATGAAAATCCGTAAGCTAGCAGAGCTAAGGACGGTTACTGATAAAGATTATGAAGCAGCTATGCTTAAGAGAGTAGATGAGTTCAAAGAGACAAAAAAAGAAAAATCTCAGTTCAACGATGTCCTTCAAAACACTTTTTTTAAAGCATTAAGTACTGCTTTAGATTTAAAAGTTCAAGTTGATAAAGCTCTTGGAGAAGATAATTTAAAAAAACTTCATAAAGCAATTGATGAGATACTTCTTCTAGGGCTTTAATTTTTCTTAATTTTCATATTTTTTTATTTTAAATTCTTTTTAAATATTTAATAATTCCATTCCTAAATGCATCAGATTTCGGCTTGATTTTTATTATGAATATATCATTTTCATAAAATCATTGAAAATATAAATATTTCAAAAATTAATATTATTTCAGAGAATTTTCATTGATTTTAAAAATCACTTTATTAATCAAAAAAGAGGGATATTATGGCAGAAAAAAATAATAGGATATCAAGCGTACGTTCAAAATCATACTTTAAGAATCTTATTTTAGTATTAATGCTTGTTCAAATACTCGATTCTTATGTTACATTATTTCCAGGTGCGATTCCATCGGCCATTGCGAACGAATTTCTAAGTGGGATGTCAGTAGATGTGCAAAATTCTATTATGGCTTTTGCGAGTGGAATAGTCACTATCGGTATGATGCTCGTGTTTTTTAATCAGTACTTATGTGATAAGCTTGGAAGAAAAAAAATTTTAGGTATCACCGTCGCTGGGATGGCACTTGCTTCCTTAGGTATGTTTTTTTCAGTAAACTATGTTATGTATATGGTTTTTGTGTTCTTTTTATATTTCTTCTTTACTAGTGATATTTGGTTGATTTATATAAATGAGGAAGTTATACCAAATAAACGGGCATTATATTCTAATATTGTTTTAATGGTCGGTTTAGTAGGAGCATTGAGTATGGTGATCTGTAGATTAATATTTATAACGGAGACTGATCCATTTTGGCGGGGAATGACATTTTTTCCGATAATAGTCGGGATTCCTCTCTGTTTAATAATTTTTTTAAGCTTGAAAGAAACCTCACAATTTCAATTGATGAAAGAAAGTGGTATAAAAGAAAAAAGATCATTCAAGGAGGACATAACCTCTATTTTCAAAACTGAAAATCGAAAATCCTATCTTTATTTGTTAGTGATTGTTTTTCTGCGGGGGGTATCATCAATATACTTAAGTTTATTTGAAAAGTATATTAACGATGTTGGGACATTAGCTCAAGAACAGGTCACACTCATATTCTTTTTGACGGTTTTTACAGTTCTGATAGCATATGCGATAAATGGATTCCTCGCTGATCGAATTGGAAGGAAACCATTATTATATCTTTGGTCTTGTTTATCACCTATATCTGTGGTTATATGGGTATTTGGAGCATTTAATACTGAAAATGCTCTTGGTATTGTTATGTTTGGATATGCATTAAGTCATATTGCCTACTGGGGTTCAATAGGAATTATTAGATTGATAACAATAGAATCGCTACCTACTGATAGAAGAGGTACAGGAGTGGGTTTTAGAAGTTTCATTGGGGCATTAGGAGTTACAGTTGGCTTATTATTGAGTAGTGTAGTAATTTTGTTTCTTGGTTTAGGTCCTACATTCATTATATTTGTAATGGGGAATTTTTTTGTTATACCACTAGCAGTGTTATTTGTTAAAGAGACCAAGGGTGTTGAACTTTCCGAAATCAAATAAATTATAACTCAAAATAAGTATATTTTTTATTATAAATTCTTCTTTACATATACTTTTTTTCAAAATCTATTTTTAAAATCATAGTTTAGTTATACTATGGTCTATAACAGTTTCACCATACCAGTTACAATTTTTTATATATGGAATGGATTTGCTCACCTTTATTATGCTTTAAAGTTGAAAAAAACGCATCCAGACCATAATTTTACAAATTCATTTTTGATATTTATATTATGGATAGTGGCTGGTGTTATTTATCCCTTTTTTTTTAAAAGAGATACGAGTCAAACACGATATTTTCAAGGATTAGCCTTTCAAATTATATGTATATATGCCCCATTGTTGATTTTTTTTATTTTATATTGTCAGTATCAATTTATATTGAAAAGAAAACCGCAATTAAGAGAAAATAGAACTATAGACAAGTTTGTCGAAAAATCTACATTAATGGACACAAAAAATCTTAATGATAGGAAGACTGCTTTAAAAACCGATATCCATAGAAAAGCTTTTCATTTATTACCTGCGTTAATTATTATTTTTTTATGGATTTTTGCTGTTAATATTTGGGCTGAAATTTGGCATGGAGATGAATTTTGGGGGATTTCGGGAGAAGAATATGGTATTTTTTTAATATTAACAGTTGGTTATACCGGAGTTATCATATTTGCTGCTTTAGATTATGTTCGATTGTCTCATATATTTAACAAAAGAAGTGCATATCATTTACTTCCAACATGTATTTCTAACACATTGGGAAAAACTTTAAAGAAAAATGAAATCTATGAATTTACTAGACCTGTTGCCCTGGTATTATCTCTTGTACCTACACTCTTCCTTCCATTTGGAGTATTCACTGCGACAGCACTAATAGCAACTTTAGGAGATGGAGCTGCGTCTATAATTGGGCTCAAGTTCGGGAAGATTCATATTCCTAAATCCTCAAATAAAACATTAATTGGATATATTTCTGGATTTTTAGCATCCTTTGGAATCAGTTTATTAGTTTTATGGTTATTCGAACAACAATCTTATAATAGTTCACAAATTGGTATTATTGGATTTGTTGGGGCATTAACATTTTTGATCATAGACATATTAAATCTTAAAATAGACGATAATATCTTAAATCCAATTTTTTGTGGATATTTAATGCTATTAGTAATTCTTTTATTATAATTATCTAAAATGTGATAGAGAATGGATGAATGTCAAATTAGGACCCCAAAAGAAGTTGCGAAAAGAGTATTAGTGTTATTAGGTGTTTTTCAAGCTGCTACAGGCAGAAAAAGAGAAGAAGTAAGAGAAATATTAAAAAATAACCATTTATGGGAAGATGTTTCGGAGTTAGAAAAAAAATTCTTGTTAAACCCAAGTGAAAATACTAAATTTGAAGCCATGCAATTCGGTTGGCGTTCTGAGGCTGTTTTTATATTATTATGGACTCTTCAAATAGTTGAAATAGAAGAGATCCCAGTAGATGAGACGAATTTAGATCTAATTGTAGATCTTCTGAAAGATAGCGAATATTATAAAAAAATAGATATAGAAAATGCTCATTTAAGAGAGATTAATGAAATTTTAGAATTTTTGGATCAAATCCAAATAATTCACTGGGAACTGAGAGATGCATCAATTAACAATAAAGAACCGCCAAATAATTATCACCCTTCCATTATATACGAATGGCACTATGCATTAAATTGGTTAGTAAGACCCAATGAAGGGTGGGACTATATTACTACGGATACATAGGAGAGCAGGATTAGAGAGAAGTTATTATCTTTTTATCCTTCAAATCTTGAAAAATCAAAATTTGCTCAAATTCAAATAAAGATTTTTTACAATTTCATAACGAGCCAATAAAAATTTAAGTGAGTACTTTTTTCTTTCTTAATAAAAGTATAGTGAAGATGAAATTTAATGGCTCAATCTGAAGATAGTAAACATTTCAGCTGCCCTAAATGTGGAAACAAAGGTACTATTTTTTTTATAAAAGCTGTTGGAAAAAAAATTCTAATAAAACAAAAATGCCCACAACATGGAGATAGAAGCTTTAATGTTCCTTTAATGAAAAAAAATCTTTATATTCCTCATTTTCGTGATGGTGTTTTTCGATGTCCTAAATGCGGAATGGAAACTACAGTAGAAAGTGCAAAACCATCAGGTCCTTGGATGGTAGTAAAATGTGTTTGTCCAACTCATGGGAAAAATATACCATCCCAAAGAATCTGGAGTACCATCTACATGGACATTTATCTCAAAGAACCTCCAGAACCAAAACAAATTCAATCAACACCTACTGAACCTAATGAAAAGAAATTTTGTCCAAATTGTGGGACAACATTGAAGGAAATGGCAGAATTTTGCGACGCTTGTGGAGCTAAAATCTTATAAATAAAATTTTATTATTTTTTTTAAAAAAAAGCATCCATCTTTTTAATACCTTTAATCTCCTCATATGTTATACCCAAAGCATCTAATACTTGCTCTAAAGCAGAAATGAGAAGATCCTTATATTTTTTTGTATCTATATCTTGGAGTTTGGCTAATTCAAGTGCTTTTGCTCCAATTGTTCCCTTACTTTTGATAAAACTTATAGTTTCTCCTTTTTGAAATTCTTTTCCTGTTATCTCTTTTAATTCTAAAGCAGCCCTTACATGTTGAGGAATCACTTTAGTATAGCTTTTAAGATCTTTTTGTAAAGCTATGTTTATAGCATAATCTTCTAAAGTGAAAATATTTGGTTTCCCAATTTTCCTTAAATTCTCTCTCACAATTTCTATTATTTTATCTTTAGCTTTCAAAAATTCATCGTTATTTGTAATTTTTTTCAAGATTTCGATCATTTCACTAAAAGCCTTTTTGATAAATTCAGGAGTGTTTTTCTTCTTAGCAACAAGCCCTTTGATATCTACATATTTAGTGTCTTTATAAATACCAATATAATTTTTCTTTCTTTCAGAAAGTGCAAGAAATTGATATGTCTTTTCTTCTTCTAAATCAAGATCTAATTCCTTTTTACTCCAATCTGATATTTTTTTCATTTGATCCATTGTAGGATTTAAGAGAAAAACACTATCAGTATCACCGTAGAGAACATTTACACCTATTTCTTCAGATTTCTTAATAGTCTGCTTTATCGAATATTGTCCTATTGAAGTGGTACTTTCAGCAACAGGCAGACAAAATAAAGGGAAGTTTTGAGACCCAAAAACACCATAAGACCCATTAATAAACACTTTTAGAGCTTGTTGAATCGTATGATAATAGCTTCTTTTTTTTTCTGTTAGACTTTTATCACTTGATTTGGGTTTAAAATATTTTACTCGTATATCTCGGAAAAAGCCGACAACATAAGCAAAGATCCCCATTTTTTGAGTACATATATGGTAAGGGGTTCCTCTTACAAGATTATCCTCATCATCTTTATGTGGACATAATACTGTTTCATATGATAGGTTATATTCTTTAATAATAGAAGGGTAAAGTGATGCGAAATCCATAACAACAACATCGAAATGAATTCCAGGGACGGGTGGAACAACATATGCTCCTGCAAATGTTTTTCCTTCAATAACTGCTTTTGAGTAGCCCCCACTTTTTAATTCGGCTATCTCAGATCTACGAGGTATCAAATAATTATTTCTTCTATGTTCAAAATAAAAAATATTCTGAATCCATGTAGAAATTTGACGCCTTACAGTTTCATGAATAGGCATTTTAGTAATACGGCATAATAATATAATTAAATTCCACACTAAAGAGTTGTTAAATTGTGTTAATTCTAAAGTAAGTATTGAATCTTTTAGATTATACCAGGTAAGTGTATCATATTCCATCTCGTGTATTTCTTCTTCATGTTCATATTTTTTTTCTCCCAATAACGCATCACTTATTGCATTTAATGAACTGCTTTCATATGCTCCACCAAACGCATATCCAGAAATACTTCTATTGAAGAAGAAATTAAATAGATCAATATGGATTCCTTTTCTTAGATCACAATCAGATCTTGATAAGAATCCAAACCCTCTCTTAATATGGATAGGATTTAAATCTTTATCTATTTTTAGCTTATTTGCTCTATGAAACATATAATTTAAATCAAAATTATCCCCGTTGAATGTGATTATTATAGGATACTCCCACAATAGGCGAAATGTTTCTATTAATAATTCCTTTTCACTCTTAAAAAAAATGATTTTTGCATCTGGTGGAAATTTTTTATGAGATCCACGATAAGCAAATCCCTCTCGTTCTAATACATAAACTAGTTTGAATCCATCTGAAGCCACAAAGGATACGCTAATAATTGCTTGTTCTGCTAAACGAGGATCGGGAATAATAAAATCTTCCGATCCTAAATTTACTTCAATATCCATAGCTAAACGTTTCACATCTGGAATCGGAGTTAGAAATATATCTAAAAACTTTTCTGAGAATTCTTGGATTTCTGGAGATTCATTTTTGAATACATCACGTAATTCATTTGCCATGGTCTTTGATTCTTCTGAATCTTCTTCAAAACTTAACTTTTTGAGTTGACCTCCTTTAATCGTATAAATTAATCCCGGAATTAGTTGTCGATCGAAAATATAGTTTAAATGATATCTAATGTCCGCTTCCCATGCCTTTATATTATTTTTACCTAAAAGATTTCTAATATTTGTACCAGATCCTCCAATATCCGAAGGTGTTTTACCATATATTTTTGTTATAAATAATCTTTTATCTTTTAGCAGATCTATTTTCTCTATTTCTTCAAATCTAGTAAAACCTTCATAATCTGTTAATTCTATTATATTTTGTAAATCTACTATTGATTCTTTACTTAAACAATAAGGTTCATGGTCGGTTGTATCAATCCAAATCTTTATATCATCGGTTTCCAAATCGTAAAATTTACAGTATGCTTTATTTTGTCCTCCATCATAGTCAACATCAAGCAAAATCCCTCGCTCCATATCTTCAACGATTTCTCCTTTTTCAATTAGGTATCGAATATATTTTGAAGATACATTTTCACGCAAAACTTTAGTTAATTTGAAGTTTCCTTCCTTTAAGCCAAAGGGTTCACCATTACCTTTGAAAAATAAATTTGAAGGTATTTCTTTAGTAACTTCTTCTATTTGAGGAGTGGGTTCTTTGATCCGTTCTTCTTTTATAATTTTAGGTTTAGCTTTTGGTTTTTCTTTTTCAATTTTTGTTTCTTTTGTTAGTTCTGGTTTTTTTTTCTTTTTCTCTTTATCACTAACAAAGGAAAAAAGTGAGGTTTGTTCTTTATCATCTAATTTTTTCTTTTTTGGAGGTGGCATTACAAACCAATAAAATATAATATTTTAGTTTCTAATATAAATAATTATTGCATTATTTATTTTAATACCCTCTATTACTTCTCTAACATTTATTTCACAAAATAAGTTAAATTATTTTAGTTATTTTATTTTCTCTTTCTTCAACCTGCGTTTTAATCGTAAGGTTTCAAAAACTAAAGGAAAAGCAAGGTTTGGAAGGAAAAAGTTGAGTTTTCTCTTCGAACCTGTCATGATTTTACCCCATTTAACCATGAATTTATCTCCTTTTTTTTGGCTGAGGGAAGCGAAGGCATCAAAAAATATTGGATGCTTTGCACAGAAGCGAGCCATACGAATAGACCACTTAAAGTCTTTCCCAAAACTTTTCATCCATCTTTTTTGATATTGTTTAAAAAATTTTTTTGTGAAGTTATTCTTACGAAATGCATCAACAATCATATTCGCAGCAATTTCAGCAGCATCCATGGCATATTGTAATCCCTCGCCAGTTAGAGGATCTATCATTCCCGCGGCATCCCCAACAATAAGTAAGTGATTGTCATAACTCTGCGATGTTCCACCAAAACGTATAGGTGCTGCTTTCATCTCTTCAAGTTCAGCATTAGGACCTAAAGCTTCACATATAAAAGCTTCATTCTCAATTAAATCATGATGTATTTTATACAAATTTTCAGTACGAGTTTTCCCAAAAGGAAGAATATAGCAACAAAATACAAGATCATCATCTGCTTCTTTTAGAAGTGCGCAGTAGCCAGGAACAAGTTTCATTGGAATAACAATTATTCCATCTTGGTCAAATTTATAAGTTCCTGCCTTCACATAAGATCGACTGCATACTGTTTGTGGTGGTCCTTTTACAATTCCTAATGATTGAGCGATGTGAGAAGAAGCACCATCAGCCAGAATTAGGATTTTGGCACGAAAAGGTGGTTTTTCTCCTTTCTTAGGATGAATAGTCCAATATCCTTGATTGTTATTAAAATATACTTCCTTAACTGAATAATTCTCTACTAAGACAGATCCCGCTTCAACCGCTGTTTTGCAAAGCATTTCATCTATAATTTTTCTTTTAACTGCGATTACTAAATGTGATTTTGTTTCTGCATATGAATCTCCAGTATACACAATTCCTCCAGGGCTAACTAATCCTCCTTGGGCTGTCCATCGACCTTTCTTCTCATCAATTAATTTTTGTAAAACACCCATCCTCTCGAGATGAATTTGAGCACGTTGAGGAAACGCATCACCGCATATTTTATCTCTAGGAAATTCTTTTTTTTCAAGTAATAATGGAATTATACCTTTTTGCGTTAAATAATATGCACATGTTGATCCTGCTGGTCCAGCTCCAACTATGCATACATCATAAATCTTTTTTTCTGACATTGTTAGCACTACTTCAGAAATATATCATTTGTACTTCGTTCTCTTCAAACGTAGCAGTAATACTTTTTATATAAATCAAAAAAAGTTATCAAAATAAATGAATTTTCTTATCAAACTAATAAATTTCTAAATGGAAAATTAAAAATTCCAGTATAATTATTTCTATCTGTTATTTTTAATTAATTTCTTAATTTCTTCTAAAAGAAGCTGTTTTTCTGCAATATACCAATCTATCTGGCTCCGAGAAGGATTTTCATGATAAATAATTTCAGCTACTTTTCTAATTTCATCTTCAGAAGGAGGAATTAATGCTCCGTTAACATCATCTCTTATTAAAAGAATTAAATTATCTGTTTCTAAAGGTTTAATATCATATCCATCTTTGATGTTATTATTAATTGTTACACAAAGTTCAGCAAGCCTCCAAACGGATTTTTCTAAGCCTTGATTTTGTTTATAAATCTTGAATGCCAATTTGGTTACATCTTCTTTTGTAAACATTTTACTCAGACCGAAATCTTATTTAAACTAAAATCAATAATAAACTAATTGATTAACAAAAAGTTAAACAGACTTTTAATTATTTGTATTGATTTTTTTAAGCGTTTAAAACCACAAAATTAAAAATTTATAATAGTTTCATATAAAATAGATAGTTTAATAAAATGCCTCCGTGGCTTAGTGGTAGAGCAGCAGACAATGGTTAATAAATTATTCAACTCTGCAATTGTAATCTGCCGGTCGTGGGTTCAAGTCCCACCGGGGGCTCCATTTTTATTAGAATTAAAGAATTTTTTCTTATTTTTGATTTTCTATATATTTATAAATCAATTCTGCTGCTTCTTCAATACCACTTAAAGTGCTTATTTCAGGAACATTATGAGAATACATGATTGGAATTCCAATTAAAACAGAAGGAATACCAAGCCATTTTTGAGCTTTTCCAGCATCAGAACCGTAAAATTCTAAAATACCATTTTGATATTTTAAATTATTTTGATCTGCTACCTCAACTAAGGTTTTGCATATTTTATAATCAAAAACACCAGAACCACTCGCTTCTTGCCATACAATTACTGGTCCTTCATTCAAATTTATATCTGAACTTACCATTCCAGGTAAATTTTCAACAACTCCAATATCTAATGCTATAATTTCATCTATTGAATTACTTCTAGCAAAAAAAAGTGATCCTTCGGTGCCAATTTCTTCTCTTGTAGTTGCAACGATATAAAGGTCAAATGGTTTTATAAAATTTCCATTTTTATCTAATAAATTATTAGATATTTTTTGTGTTAATAGAACTAATCCTGTTAAAGCAACCAAGTTATCCATTGAATATCCAGAAATGATGTTATCATTAAATTCTTCATTCAATAGTTCAAATTCTCCTGAGAACACAAATGGAGCTCCAACGTGTATTTTAAATTTCTCCATTGCCTCTTGTTTATCTTGAGCTCCGATAAATATCTCCATTTCAAGTGGTTCAATTTTTTCTTCACCCCTTAATTTCTGAGGAACAGTATGGGTGGATCTTCCAGCAATCACACCATTTATCCATTTACCTTCCATATTTAATATTGAGATTTTCTTAGAGACCAACCATCTCCCTTCATATCCACCCCGTTTAGAAAACTCTAAGGTACCTTCTTTTTTTATTCTTCTAATAGTCCCTCCAATTTCATCCATATGGGCTAATATAGCAATAGCTTTTTTAGTTGATTTTCCGTTGAATTTAATATAATAATTGCTTAGTGTATCTGTATTAACTTCAATATCCTTATTAATGAGAATTTTCTCTAATTCCGTTTTAAAAAGTTCTCCTCTTGCTTTTTCTAATCCACTTGGTGCTCTTGCCGATGATAAGGTCTTAATAATCCTAAAAATCTCCTTTTTATCCAAGATTTTTTCACTTTATTTACTTCAATTTTTTTGTTTTAAACCTAAATAGTTTTAAGATTTATAATTCAATAAAATTGGTATTTTATAATATCATTTATTAATTTCGAATAATATGTAGTTATCAACAGAATTGTGATTGGTGACATTTAATAAATAAGATCAACAGGGCTATTCTTTGTATTATTGACGACGTTAGAGCTGAACATTTGTTTGATTTTATCAAAAAAGGATTATTACCTAATCTAAAAAAACTAATGGAAAATGGAATTTATTCTGAGAACTGTATTACTGATTTTCCGCCTATAACTTATCCTACACAAGTTTCGTTATTGACAGGGACTTACACCGGTAATTATAAAAAAGAAGCATGCCACGGTGTTCCCCTCCTTAACTGGATGGATCGCGATAATGCACCACCCATATTAAGAGAATATGCTGCTAAAGATTTACAAATTTATAAAATTAATAATGATATGGGGAATAACTCTCAAACGATTTTAGAAATGGTGGGAGATGAGAATACCGCAAGTATAGCTCAGTTCATTAATAGAGGATCAGATTACATTTTTCCTGAGAGAAAAACAAAACTCGCAATGTTTTATCTTCTCTTAAAATACTTCCCTGGTGTTAAGAGAAGGTTGATTAGATCCAATTCTGTAATAGCACAAAAATTAATTGAAGTTTTTAAAAAACCTAAGAAATTCTTTGATAATTCAGATCCGCCTATTGCTTCTTTAATGTGGTTTATCTCATCTGATCTTTTAATGCATAAATTTGGTTTTGATTCACATATTTATAAATTGAATTTACTTCATATTGATAAAGTTATTGGCGTTTTAATTGATAATTTAAAGGAAATGGGTTATTTAGAAGACACGGCTATAGCAATTACTTCTGATCATGGAAATTATAAAGCCAATCAAATCGGTAATCTAAATAATTTCTTAAAACAAAATGGGTTAACCAATTATCATCCTCGTAGAAATAGAAAAGGGAATATGGATCTTGCTTATTATTCGGGTGTAGGATTCTTTTATTTTAAAGGAAGGAATCATTCAATAGTTAATAATGGTTGGATTCGCCCTAATCTTGAAGAACTTAGAAATTATGGTCCAAAGAGAATAAATTTATTAGAAGAACTTTTTAAAATTAGTGGAAGCTATTTGATGTATTACAAAGATGATGAGAATACATCTAATAAAGGTATAATTCATCTTAAAAGAAAAGTAAAAGATTTGGGACAAATAATAACGGGAAAGATAGAGTATAGGGGTACTGGCTCAGATTATAAAACGCGCTATATATCGGAAGATGTTGATAATGATATTTTTAATTTTACAAATGATAGTTTAGCAAGTCGATTATTGGATAATAAATTTCATACTATTCAAGAATGGTTAGAATTTACATACCATCTTGATTTTCCGATGCATCCAAGTTTAATTTCAATGCATCTTAAGAATCCTCGTAGCTGTGATATAATCCTTAGTAATGATGAAAATATAAAATTTGGTATACATCATGGGAAACAAAAAAGTAAAAATTTGTATGATCATGATGTAGGCCTACGTAAATGCATGGTTGTTCCCTTAATAATAGGGGGTTCTTTAGAAATTCCTCATAAACATATCCCTTATTGTAAAATTACGGATATAGTTCCTACCTTATTAAAATTTATAGGAAAACAACCACATCCGAGTGTTATAGGGAAAAATTTAATATAATTATTTTTTGTTACTATATATTTCTATATAGAGTATATAGGATATATAGTAAAACTATTCAAGTAACTCATAACTATTTATTTTCAATTATAAGTTTGATTTTGAACGGAATATAATATATATAGAGTTAATAGTTAAGAGATTAATAAAATAATAATAAAATTAAATTATATATAGAAATTTAATACGAATATAATAATCTAAATGAAACGGAAATATAAGTTAAAATGATAGAGATTGACGAGAAGGAACTTAAAAAACTAAATATTGATGAATTAACCCATATGTTCATGGACAATATAAATGAACAGACTATGAGGCTAATAAAAGGAATTGAAAATCTTATTCAAGAAAATTTTAAGGATTTTAAAGAAAATATGAATTATGTCATAAAGACAAATACAGAAGTCCAAATAAAAAAGCAATTTGAATCTAAGATATTTAAATCAAAACTTATGTTCTCGAAAGCAGATAGGTTAAAACTCTTTAATAAGATAAACGATATTAAAAATATTGGGGAATTCTTGGCAAATAGGATGCTATTATATAAAGCAATTTTTCCAGATGAAGAATTTAAGCAATATATTCTAAAGATCCTTAAATTATTAAAAAGTATTTCAAATAAAATAACTGAAGCTGTAAAATCAATTGGTTCTGATCTTAGTAAAGCTCATGATATTTGTGAGGAAATAAAAGAAGAACGAAGAAAAATGAGGATTGAGGAATGGAAATTATTAAATCGCCTATATAATTATGATATGGATTACTTATCAAGAACGTTCCTGTATTTGAAAAATTTAATTGAAGATATAATGATGTTAGCTGATCATATTAAAAATTTTTCTGAATATATTCAATTTTTAGCTACAAAATATTTGATTTTTGAATAATAAAATCATGATGTAGTATGGCTGATGATTTATCCTTAATCTTAATTATAGTTTTAATAATAATGGCCATTGGGCTAGCATTTTCCATTGGAGCCAATGATGAGACTTTATCTGCTCTAGTGGGGGCTGGTGTATTAAAATTTAAGCTAGCATTAATTATTGGGGGGATAGCCATAGGTGGCGGAATGATTTTCTTTAGTGGAGGATTTGTTGCGAAAACTGTAGGATCTGATATACTTGGTGAGGGTATTCAATATACAACCTATATGCTGCTGACTGTTTTAATTAGTAGTATAATTTGGTTAGTGGTCGGGAGCTATGCGGGAATACCTCTGAGCAGTACACACTCGTTAATAGGAAGTATTTTTGGAGTCTTGATAATTTACGCAATATCCCAGGGAGGAGTTAATCCTGAAACTGCTTTAAATTGGGATAAATTAGGTGATGTAGTCCTTAGTTGGTTTTTATCTCCTTTATTCGGTTTATTAATTACATTTATTTTATTTAAAATAATCGCAAGACTTTATTTATCTCATTTAAAGGGTTTAAATCAGATAGAGAAATCGGAAAGAAATTTTAAATGGCTTTTACTTATTGCTGTTATTTTTGCGGAAATATGGGTTGGAGCAAATTCAGGAGAAGCTTTAGGGATTCTTTATGGGCTTTTAAACAATGGTTCATTGGAATTATCGCAATACTTTTTTTTTTCTGTAATTTGTGGAATTTTTGCCTTTCTTGGGATTTATTTCGCAGCTAGATATGTTATTAAAAACTTAGCATCTCAAATGATAGATTCACGACCAAGTGAAGGGCTTATCATCCAAATGAGTTCTGCAATAATATTGATGATAGCAACTATTTTTGGATTACCAATATCTCATAGTCATGTTATCGTTTTCTGCATAATAGGAATGGGATTAGCTCAAAAAAAGGAGGTAGATATAAAAGGATTAGGAAAAATGGGAATATTTTGGGTTTTAACTTTCCCTGTTGCGGCTATATTAGCAGGTTTTATTTATTTAGGTTTTTTATCATTCGGATTTTTGTAAAAAAAATTTTAAATATAAAAAAATATAAATTTCTACATATTTTATATAGAGTCTAAGAATAAGAAGTAAAATAAATGATTAAAATGGGTTCTTTAATTGAATATTTGAAACGAGAAACTGCTCTGAATGCTCTAGAGAAAACAATAAAACACGCTCAAAAAGTACAAGAGTGTGTTAGAGAACTAGAAAAAGGATTACTGATGCTTCTAAAAGAGAAAGATATTGAAAAAACACATGATATTTTTCATAATGTTGATCTATTAGAAGGTGAGGCTGATGATTTAAGGAGAAGTCTTCAAAAAGATATTTCAAAAGGAGAATTGGATCCAAGTGTAAGACAAAATTTGTCACATTTGATCAAAAGAATAGATGATGTCGCTAATTGTTGTAATGGTGTTGCTCGTAGAATAGCTACTGTACCAATAAAATTTTGGGAGCAGACTAGTGAAGAGACTATAAATTTAATTATTCATATAATGAAAAACACAGTTGAATGTGCGTATTTTTTAGATAAAATTGTAATTGATTTGGTGGAAGAAAGGAAGCAAGTTAAAGAGATTGCTAAACAAATTAATCAAAAAGAACATAAGGTTGATCTTTTGAATATTAAGTTAAGAAGAAGTCTTCAAGAAACTAAATATGATGTGAATTTTTTTACAATCTTTACAGTAGGAAATATTTTTGATATTCTTGAAGCAATTTCTGATTCGATAGAAGGTGTTGCGGATTATATCATGGTACTATTAACAAGCGTAGAAGGTATTTAATTAAAAAATTAAAATCAGAAAATTAGATTGTTTAATCTCATTCTAAATAAAAATACTCGATCCCAATAGAAATAATCGACTTAATCTTTGTTTGCTTAATCAAATCTCTTAAAATATTATTAATAAAAAGTTTTCCTCCTAAATTAACGCCAGATTGTTTTTCTTTAATAAGGTTAAACTCGATCTCATTGAAAGTTAAAGCCATTCCTTTATTATGAAGCAGAAGATCAAGGATAAGTTTTTCAATTAACTGAGAATTTTCATGTTTTAATAATTCTGTTATAGATCTTGGCATTTTTCAAATAAGACTAATTTGTGGGTTAATTAAGTATTTTTTAATTGATATTTTTGTTTTTTTACGTTTTCTTTCAAAAGAATTATAGATTCTTCTCTTGCTTTTAAAATTGATCTTTCACTGATTCCTTCCATTTCTCTTGATGGCAAAATTTTTTCTTTTAATACTTTTTTAAATAGCAAATATTCATCTTTTCTACTGATAAATGGATCTACTTTTTCTTCATGGATGAATTTTTCGATTGTAGTATTTTTTCCATTACAGTTCCCTTCTGTTAAATCAAATCTGTAATTTTTATACACTAAAAAACAATGTACCATTGGTACATAAGGTAATTTATATTTTTTCAAAATTTTGTTTGTACCATTTGAGACTTTCTCAGTAAATTTGTAAACACCAACATGTTTATAAAGTGGTATTTTTAGTTCTTGAGCTAAGCCTGCGATAATAGCATGTTTTGTAGTACAGGTTCCTTTATTTTCCTTAAATAAGACCATCTTATCATCATAATCAGTATTATACCCATATTCAAATTTATGAATGTACTCACAAGCTTCTCTATATGATTTTATGCCAAGATCTAAAAATTTCCTTGAAATTTCTCCCACAGGTTTAATTTCGGCATCTGGTAAATTATTATATGAATCCATATGTATTCTTCTAATATTTTATTTATAAAAATTATATTTTTTTTCAACTAATTTCTATATGTTTACCGGTTACCATATAATGAACTTTTTCAGCTATTTTACACGCATGGTCTGCACATCTTTCTAAATATCTTGCAATCATCATAAAGAAAGCACAAGAAGTAATAGTTTTAGCATCTTCCATCATATAAGTTATGCATTCTCTGAATATAGACCATCTCATTTCATCAATCTCATCATCTCTTACTTCAAAATTTTCAAGATATTTTATATCTGATTGAGTAAATGCCTTAAGCGCATCTTCAATCATAGTTTTTACATGATCCCACATATGTGTTAGATTTACAAATGGAGCAGGGTATGGTTGCTTCTTTGAAAGTTCTTCAACAACTGAAGCAATATCTTTCCCATAACGGCCTAACCTTGTAAGATAGGTAATTACTTTTAAAATTGTTGCTAGTCTTCTTAAATCAATTGCCATTGGTTGATATAAAGCAATTACTTTCAATGCTTTTGCCTCTATTTCATCATCTAATTCTCTTATTCTATATTTTTTGTCTTCTGTTATTTTTGCTAATTCTATATCTTGTGTTGCTAATGCTTTCATTGAGTCATCTAACATTTCTAACGCTAAATTACCCATTTCTACTAATTCACCTTTTAATTCAAATATATCTTTTCTCATTTGACTTGCCATAAATAAATCACCTACCCAAATCTCCCTGTAATATAGTTTTCTGTCAATTGGTTATTTGGGTTTTCAAAAATTTGCTCAGTGTTTCCAAATTCGATTAGTTTTCCTAAATACATAAATCCAGTATAGTCACTGATTCTTGCTGCTTGTTGCATGTTATGGGTAACGATTATTACAGTCCATTCTTTCTTTAATTCGAATATCAATTCTTCAATTTTTTGGGTAGCGATTGGATCAAGAGAAGCAGTTGGTTCATCCATTAAAAGAATTTCTGGTTCAACTGCTAAAGCCCTAGCAATACATAGTCTTTGTTGTTGACCTCCAGATAATCCCATCGCAGATTCATTTAGTCTATCTTGAACTTCCTCCCATAAAACTGCTCTTTTAAGAGATCTCTCTGTAATTTCACGTAAGGTTTTATCATCAATTATTTTATGAATTTTTGGACCATAAGTAATATTATCATAAATAGACATTGGAAATGGATTGGGCTTTTGAAAAATCATTCCAATTTTTTTTCTATTCAATCTAATATCAGCATCTTTAGTATAGAGGTTTTTACCTTGAAATAAAACCTCACCTTCAATTCTACAACCTTCAATTACGTCATTCATACGGTTTAAACATCGTAATAACGTACTTTTACCACACCCAGATGGTCCAATAATAGCAGTAACTTCATTTCGTTTAAATTTCATATTAATATCTATTAACGCTTGAGCATCATCATACCAAAGATTCAATTCTTTACATTCAATTACAATATCATCTTGAGATTTATTTGAATTGTTTAAACTATTCTTATTTTCAATTTTTAACTTATTTTTATTTTTAATTTTTAGAACCAAAATATCTCACCATTGTTTTCTTTTTTCATATCTAGTTCTTATAATAAACGCTACACCATACAATACTAATACTAATAGCAATAAGGTCAAAGCAGTCCCAGCAGCTTCTTCAACGGAATATAAAGCTTCAGTAAGTAATCTATATAAATGGTAAGTAAGGGCCATTACTGGCTCAAAAACCGACATGGTAATCCACCACCTCGAAGAAGTTCTGACAGCAGTAAACATTATTGGAGCTGTCTCTCCTGCGCTTCGTCCCATTCCTAATACGGCTCCTGTCACGATTCCTGGTAATGCTGCAGGTAATACAATTTTACTGATCCCTTGCCATTTACTTGATCCTAGAGCTAAACTACCTTCTCTAAATGACTGAGGAATTGCTTTTACTGCTTCTTCTGTAGTTCTTATTATTGTTGGAAGTATCATTAAACCTAAAGTTAACATTCCAGCCAATAAAGATTTCATAAGCCCAAAGAGAACTAGAAAGAGCACAACCCCAAATAAGGCAAATATTATTGAAGGGGTACCATTTAAGTTATCAATACCAGAGCGTATAATTTTAGTAATTTTATTTTCTTTAGCAAATTCAGAAAGATAAATCCCCGCACACATACCAAGAGGTAGAGCAAATGCAATAGAGCCTAAGGTAAGTTGAATAGTCCCTGTGATTGCGGGAAGAATTCCTCCTTCCATTGAGGTCCCTGTAAGAAAGTTGGGTTGAAATATAACAGGAAGACCCCTGTTTATAATATAGTACAACAACATTCCAACAGCAATCACTGTAAATGAGGAACATAAATATACAATTATAAACCAAAATTTTTCTTGTCCTACAGAAGAAATTTTTTTAAATGTAAGCTTAATTCCTATAATTAGCACGCATAGGATAATAGCCAATAATATTCCAATCCATGTACTAAGTACCCATCCTATAAATAATAAAATAACTCCATATATTACCCATTTCTTATAATTTTGAGGCACGATTTTATACAGTTGAAAAGTGAGACCTAATCCTACACAAATTAATACTCCAATTAACTTAGATGGTAAATCAGGTAATATAAAAGCGATTATTCCAGAGAAGAGTATAGTTAATAGTAAAATTTTATATTTAAGAATAATTTTAATTGATTTAGATTCTTTCAGTTTTAAGTATTTTTCCTTTGGTTTTTCTCCTGTAAACTTTCTTTGGATTCGAGATAATATTACATTTGCAATAGTATTAACGATTAGAGTCATAATAAATAGCGTTATTCCTAAAGCAAAATAACTCCTCCATTCTATGCTGCCTGTCTCAGTTGGTCCTAATCCTAATCCTATAGTTGAGGTTATTACAGCTACGCAAGAGAACATATTTGTTATTGGTTCAGGAAACATTTTACAATTTCCGATTACTAACATCATTGCCATAGTTTCACCTAATGCTCTACCAATTCCTAAAACCATAGCTGCAGTAATGCCAGACATGCCTGCAGGAAGCACTACTTTTCGGATAGTTTGCCATTTTGTCGCCCCCATAGCATAAGATGCATCTCTATAATAATCTGGGACTGCCCTAATAGAATCTTCACAAACAGATACAATTGTGGGTAAAGCCATTATAGCTAAAATTAATGATCCAGATAACCATGTATTTCCATGGTGTAAACCAAAAATATCTCTTATCCAAATATTCAATACAATAAGCCCAAAGAAACCATATACAACTGATGGAATACCAGCAAGAATTTCCACAGTAAATTTAAGAATCTTCCTGAGTTTTGGAGGAGCAAGCTCAGCTATGAAAATAGCGGTCATTAAACCTAATGGTAATGCAATGATTATTGCTCCTAGAGTAACTAAGAGTGTGTCAACGATAATAGGTAATGCACCAAAATCTCCATTTGTAGGAAGCCAATTTGTACCTAAAAGAAATTCAGCCAGTGTGACTTCTGCAAAGAAAGGTCCTCCAGTAATAAAAAGAAAAACGATTATTAGGAAGACAAAAATAGTTGCAATAGAGGCAATGAAAAATAATATCCATTTAATAATGGGATCTCTATTTTTCTTCAGGTAAGAATAATCCTCATTATATATATACAAATTATCGTCAAAAATGGTTTCTGTCGACATAAATATATGAAGAATTCAAATCCAAAATTCAATTTTTATATAAGAGAAAAATTGATTTTATATATTGATATTCACCATAGAATATTGTTGAATATTTATTCTATATATAATATATAACCTTTTGAGGATTCTAATAAGGGAGAATGATATTTTTGTCAATCAAATTTTATAGAAATATTTTTAAAATTCAAAAGGAATATGTAAAAAGTATTAAAGAAAAATAAAAAATTCAAAATTTTTAATATAAAAATTATTTTTTTTAAAACCAAAGACGGATAAAACCTTCATCAGCTACTACGGCTTGTCCTTGGGGACCATAAATGAAATCTATGAATGCTTTAACCCATCCGGTAGGTTCTCCGTTTGTTGTAAGATGGAGAGATCTAGATATTGGATAAGAATCATCTAAGACTGTAGAAATTTCAGGAGTAACTCCATCTATTGGTACCGCAATTACAGTTGAATCAAGATATCCTAAACCACAGTATCCAATACCATATTGGTTTGCACTCACAGTTGTTACCATAACTGTATTAGAAGCTACTTCAGTAAATCCTGTTACTGAACTAGTGTACCCAGAATTGTCTCCAAGTTCTTCAGTTCCATTATATAAAACTAATTCTTCATATGTACCTCTAGTACCAGAACCATCTGCTCTGGTATGAGCATCAATTGTTTCTGAAGATAAAGAAGCATTAATATCATCCCATGTAGTATAAATACCATTATAAATTAAGAAGAGTTGATTCATTGTAAGACCATTTGATTGTAACCAAGCAGCATTAGGATGTCCAGCATCAATAATTACAGCAATACCATCTTTCGCAAATTTATAATCTGTCAATTGATCTCCTGCTGATGCATTCTCAGTTGATTTAATATTACGTGATGACATACCTATGTCATTTTGTCCATCTATTGTATCAGAAATACCATCTCCAGATCCTGTACCTGAAACAGAAATATCAACATTAGGATTTATGACCATGAACTGATTTGCACATTCAGTAATTACTGGTTCACATGTAGTAGAACCTGTAACAATGATTGATGTTGCTCCTGCTCCAGATGGAGTAGTAAGAGCGGTAACTTCCCAACCAATGAAAAACATAGCAATCATGCCAACAGCAGCAATAATCCATATACTATTTTTTTCCATTTTATTTCACAAATTTGTATTTAGAGATTTAATTTTGATTAAGATTTGGTTAAATAGAGGTATCGCTGAGACAATATAAGATTCCACGACATAGTTTATGTTGCAATCTTTATTCTATATATTCTATAGAGATATACTTTATTTAGCATCTTATTCTCGATGAATAAAATATTAAGAGATAAATAACATCATTGAGTTAAATTAGAAATTCTAACTATATAGATAAATAATAATATTCTTTTACTTTTTTGTATACCTTTTTATTATATAGAATATTTTCTCTATATAAAATATAGATTCAATATAGAATATATAGTTGAAATATAAAATTGAACAATTATTTATTCTATATAACTAGTTTTATCAAAAACAATATTTAATAATCTATATAGATTAAATGAAGGGATAATAATGGGATTTCATATTGAAACAAGAAAGGTACAAAAAACGGGGGGAAGCAGTTACATCATATCTTTACCCAAAGTCTGGATTAACAAGCACGGAGTAGAAAAAAATGATACTTTAGGGATACTATCACAGCCAGATGGTAATTTATTAATAACTCCTAAAATTGATAATGAAAAACTCCTCAAAACTAAAGAGATTATTGTTGATGAATATAATGATGTAAGTTTTTTGTTTCGAGTTCTAATAGGGACATATATAATGGGTTTTTCTAATATTATTCTAAAATCTAGTAAGAAATTTGGACCTTCAATGAGAGATACTATAGCTAATTTCACTCAAATCGCAATAGGTCCTGAGATTGTTGAAGAATCTAACAATTTCATAAAAATTAAGGATTTACTTAATCCAAAGGAAATGCCCTTTGAAAAAACAATAAGGAGGATGTATGTATTGGCTCAAGATATGCATGAAAATGCTATTAAAGCGTTAAATTCTGGCGATAAAACATTGGCTGAAGAAGTTATTAAGAGAGATGATGAGGTTGATCGATTGCATTGGTTAATTGGGCGCCAATCTCATATAGTTTTAAGAGATATCATATTATGCCAAAAGATGGGTATTACTCTGGAAGATATAAGTCATTTTCAATCAATAAGTAGGTTCTTAGAACGAATTTCTGACCATGCAGTTAAAATTGCAAAAAATGTGGTTTTAATTGATTTCCAGCAAATTGATAAAAAAGTATTGAATGATCTCTCAAAAGCAAGTATTTACTCTTTAAAAATGCTAGATGTCAGTTTAGATGCTTGGCTTAATAAAGATCTCAATTTAGCAAATGAGAATATTAATTCTGTCAAAGAATTAATAGATATATGTGAAAATATTTATTCGAGATTGGATAAATTTCCTGAATTTTCAGTTCCAATTGGATATATAATTGAAAGTATTAGAAGAACGGGAGAATATTCAGTTGATATCTCTGAAGTAATAATTAATAAATTAATTTAGAATATACTTAAATTTACCAAAAAGGAAAATAGAATAATTTTCTCAAATTTCGTAAAATTCTGACATGTAAACTTATTTTGTTAAAATTTTTTATAGACGCTTTCATTAGTGATATAAATTGAAATTTTAATTCAAATTAAATAAGATTTTGCAATTCAAAATATTATATATTAACGATCTCCATGGCAGATATGAAGAATTTGCGAAAATTGCATCTATAATTCATAAATTGAAAGATATTAATACATTATTTGTTGATGCTGGGGATAACGTAGATCTTGCTAGCATAGAAACAATTGGAACTAATGGGAAGATTAGTTCTGAAATTTTAAATGAATTTGGTTGTATAGCAAGAGTCTTAGGGGATTGTGAAGGATTTTCGGGTAAGGAAGTAATTGAATCTATTTGTAAGTCTTCTAATTTTCCTGTAGTTACATGTAATATTTATGACATAAAAGGAAGGAAATTAAAAGGTTTAGAAGATTATACAATTTTTACTTTAGGAGATCTAAGAATCTTAATAATTGGTGTAACTATTAACTATAATAAATTTTATAATCTAGTTGATCTTTTGGTAAAAGATCCTATAGCAGAAGTAAAAAGAGTTATTTCAGAAGTTAATAGAAATGATTATGATCTTCTCCTTGTTTTGTCTCATATTGGTTTTAACTTGGACCAAGAACTTGCTAAAACAATAGAAAATATTGATATTATAATTGGAGGGCATTCTCACACTACGATTGCTAATAATCATACTGAAAATGGTGTAATAATTTGTCAGGCTAATCATCATGCGAAATGTATAGGGGAATTAACAGTTACTTTAGATTTAAAGCAAAAAGAAATTCAAAGTTTTAAGAATCGATTGATTCCAGTAGGTAATAATATGCCTTACCCCAAAATTAAACAATTAATTCTTCGGAATTATAATATAGCTCAGAAGAGATTATCTCGACCTTTATTTTTAATAGAAAAACTTTTGACTCATTCTTTTACAGAGGAAAGTGAATTAGGAAATCTATTGGCTGATGGTTTAAAAGATTTTTTAAATGCTGATTTAGGAATTATTAATAGTGGTGTTTTAAACCACAGTCTCGAACAACCAGTTGTAACAAAATTATTATTGCATGAAATATGCCCTTCGCCTTTAAATCCGACTCTAGTTGAATTAAAAGGGGATGATATAATCTCTACTTTAGAACAGTCTTTACTTCCCGAATATCAAATGAAGGACGGAACCGGAAGGGGATTTAAGGGATCTTGGCTAGGTAATGTACAAGTTTCTAATAATGTTCGAATATCTTATGATCCACAAGAGGAACCTTTATCAAAAATTAAAAAGATTACTATTAATGGTAAATTAATAGATAATCACAAATGGTACAAAGTTGCCACTTCTAACTATTTACAACGTGGAATGGGTTATTCTACATTAGGTAAGTGCAGAAATGAAAAATACAAAGCTGAAATGTTAGAAAATATTCTTATGATGTATTTAAAGAAAAAAAAATTTATAAAACAAGCTACTATAAAAAGATTTCTTCCATTAGAAGCTTAGTAGTTACTAAATAAAAAATAATAACCTCATTATCTAAATTATTGAAAGAAATTGGCAATCATAGTCCTTACAAAAAATTTTTTGTCATTCTCTTCTCATCTCAAAAGATATATACGCAAGTCCTGTAAGTGATTTGAGGAGAGCAACAGGTAAAAAGTTTTTCTACTTCCATCCTTTTTGCTCTTATCCAATATCTGATCTCAAAGTAAAAGTTCCTAGACAATTATGATAATAAATTAAATACTTTTTTTCTCCCATTTAAGTAAGGACACAATAAGATTTTCTCTAGAAAGGTCATTTTGGGTCAATTGACCTATAATACTTTCTCTTCCAAATAGTTTTTCTATTAATTTTTTCATAAGTTTTTTCTCAGAATAGCCCTCTTGCCGGAGTTGATCATGATATTCATGAGTCTTAACCCTTAAATTTTCAATTTCTTTCATTTTTTTAATTAAAATTTCTCTTCCTTGTAGAACTCCATTCCCAGCAGAGAAAATTAATAAATTATTCATACCCTTTATAAAATTATATAGCTTTGATAGAGATTGATATATTAATGATATATCCTCTTGAATATCACTATTTTTTCCAAATATCATTTTATATTTTGGCTGTACAGCATCAGCTACAAAAGCCCACTCTTGATTTTTTTCAATTAATGCAACTAGGTCCGGAGCATGTCCAGTCATGGGAAATAATTCAAAGATATACTTCTTTGATTTTGTTATTATTGGTTTATCAATTGCCTTCGCATTAACAGGTAATAATTCTGGACCCCATGCCATTTGTCGATATTCTGGATAAGTATTCCCCTTTCTTAAAAGATCTATGGCTTTTTCGCTTGTATATATTGGTATTCCGAATTCGTTGTGTAACATATGGGCTCCTCCCGCATGATCCTCATGGGTATGTGTTATAAAACATTTATCAATCATTTGACTATGATTAAGTGATTTTACAAATTCTCTAAGATCCTTCTCTCCTCCAGGAGCACCAGAATCAATAAGGAGTCCATCAACTAAATAACACGATGTCCAATAAGGATATGGCATCAATGGGTTGTCAGATGCCCACTCCCATTCCAGAATTTGATTATTGCAATGAAAAGTTTTACGAACAACCATATTTTGAAACCTAATTAGAATCAAAAATTAAAAGAATTAAACTCTAGTCTAATTTAATTTTCTTAGGTGGAATAAAAACATGTCTTGGACCAATTCTTTTTAGATGCATTGCTTCTTCAGGACAATGGTGAGCACATACACCACACCCAAAACACTTGTCTTCATTGACAACAGCAATGGAATCCTCTAAATCAATTGCTTCCATAGGACATTTTTCAACACAGGTTCCACACCCGATGCACAGATCTTCATCAACATTCGCTAAATATGAAGACATTGTATGAATTGGGGCTGCACCACGATAATACATATTTATCATCCCGCAACAACATTTACAACAATTACATATAGCTTCAATACCTCTATCGATATCTGAATGAACATGAAAAACTTTATGGACTAATCCTTGATCTTCTGCTTCTCTTATTATTTTAATTGCCTCCTCCTTTGATACAGGTCTACCAAAACCTTGTTCAATACCAAATACAGCAGTTTTATCAAAAAGGAAACAGTTATTTTTTGATGCACCTAATTTACAAGGATCATTAATGAGATCTTTTGCATGTCGGCAATAACAATGAACTAGGGCAATATCGTCGTATTCTTCTACATATTTCTTTATTTCTTCAAATGGCATTACAGTTTCAGTTCCAACTTCTACCTCTTTCTCAACTGGCAGAGTTCTATCTGTCGGTGGCAAACTTTTATATACATTGATTATGCTATCATAATTCTTCTGGGCCCCTTTAGTTATTTCTAAAAACAGGTTTTCGAATAATTCTGCTAATTTTTTATCTCTTTCTCCTTTCGTACCTTTTAAAAATGTGTATTCAAAGATCCCTGGATATAAACCCATTAAGCGATAAACTAAGATTCCTGTACTTCTACTCCTTGTACCCACAATGACTCCATTCTGCATTAAACCATCAAGCATTTTAAGGATTGATTCTTCTTCCATATCTATTCTCCGCTTAATTTGATCGAGATTCATTGAGGGTTTTCTATATATTAAAATGAATTTTGCTTGTTCTTCAGTTAAAAGAGTTTGTAATATTTCAATCAATGTATCGCTAATAGGGACAGGAAACACTCCTGCTTTTATAATTGTTCTTGCCACTTTATACCAGAACTTATCTGTCATTTCATTCTTAACCTAATTTGAATAATTCTTCAAAAATATTCTAATTGATAAAAAAATTCATGATTTAATTATATTATGAGTATATTTTACTAAGAAACAGTGATCGAACAAATTGACATTATTTGTAAGAATCCATAAAATCGTAGGACCCTCATAATTTTTTAGTTAATTATTCTTAAACACAGATTAACATAAAAGTTATGGGTTTGAGAAGAGATAAATTTATGTTAAGTCAAGTCCAAGATAGAATAGATAAATTAAAGCTCTCGATAGATTTTTTAGAAGATCATTTACATAAATTTGGAAACCAAATACCACCTCGCCCTTTTAAATTTATAAAGAATCAAATTGAATTCTTTAAACGTGAACTCCAAATAAGAAAAGATTATCCTAGATAAAAATGAATTGTTTTTTCATATTTTACTTTAGTTTTTATATATATTCTTAGAATATTATGTATATAAAATCTAAGTGAATATTCACCATTGAAGAATTCCATGCTCCAGTTAGAAATATTAATTATAAAAATAATATTAATTTCTACATCTCTATTCACTAAAAAACTATTTTATTTTTTTAAATAAGAATTATGGAAAAAAGTATTGTAGAATTAAAGAAAACATATATTGGAATTTTTTCACTTAATTATTTCACTCAAGGGATTACACAGTCGTTTTTCACAACAATTATACCAATTTATTTACTTCAATTAACTACAACGTTAGATGCAGGCGAGATTTCTTCGGTTATGTCAATGATTCTTCTTCCTTTTGGAGTGAAATTTATTTATGGGATACTATCTGATAAATTTAGTTTAAAGAAAATGGGTAGAAGAAAACCCTGGATAATCTTCCCTTCGATTATATCAGGGTTACTCTGGATATTAGTTCCTTTTGTGTTAACACCTGATAATGCTATGTTTCTGATAACACTTATGGGTATTATGATTGTTATTGGGGTGGCAATGGGTGACACTGCAATTGATGGGTTAATTCTCGATCTTTATCCTAAAGAAAGACTCGGACGAATTCAAGGAATATGTTGGGGATTTAGATCTGTAGGGATTATTGCTGGTGGACCATTAGTAGTAATGCTTTTTTTAGGTCTGAGAGGAGTTGTAGAAGTTTCTTTTATAGCCCTAGGAATTGTAATGATTTCTTTTCCCTTTTTGGTATTGCTCGTTAAAGAGGGAGAAAAATCTTTAGAGATAAAAGCATTCGAAAATCTTAAAGTAATTTTTGGTAAGCATAAAAATTGGAAAGTATTTGGATTTTCATTGTTTAATGCATTTAGTGATGGTTTAATATTTGTAATTTTGCCTCTTTTTGTACTCATCCAATGGGGACTCGTCGGAGCCACAGGATCTGAGATTGATCTTATTGGAAATGCTGATTTATATGCTCCTAACGCATTTGTTGCTTTTATTGTTGGTTTAGGAGTTATTATTGGGGCTTTAATTGGAGGGAGAATTGCTGATCTAAAATCTCGAAAACGTAGTGTGTATTATTCTTTTCTTATAACAACAATTTCTTTTTTACTTTTTGTAATTCCTGTGCCATGGTACATCTTGTTGATTTTTGCATTTTTCATTGGAAGTTCAGCAGGCTGGAGAAATTCAGCATTTTCAGCTGTAATTGGACAGGAATCACAACTTTATCCTGAAATGGACAGTACATTTTATGCAACTTGTAATTCCTTTACTAATTTAGGAAGTACTTTAGGATTACAATTGATAAGTATTTTATTCTTAAGCTTCACAGGAGTTCCTGTATTTGGAACATATGCACTTATCTTTTTAATAATGGCAGCTATAATAAATGTTGATCTTCTTCCATTTTTCATTATGGATCCCAAAGAATATGAGATAAATAAAGAGAAAATTGAATAAAAACAACTTTTTTTTCCACTTTTATTAGTATTTCAGTTGATTATGTGATTTGTTTTAATTTTTCCGAAAAATTTATAACATTTAAATTATGATTATTTTAACACATTTCTAATCCTAATTTTATATAATAGGTGTTTTCAATTAAATTAGAATATTCTGAGAGATATAAAAGGCTCCCAACGTATATTTTTGTGGAAATAGAACAATTAATATCAGAAAAAAGAAAGAAAGGGGTTGATTTTATTCCTTTAGGAATTGGAGATCCAGACTTAGCTACTCCTGATTTAATCGTGAATGAATTAATACAACAAGTTAAAAAACCTGAGAATCAGAAATATCCTTCAAGTATGGGAGAGGAAGATTTCCGAGAGGCTGTAGCTAGATGGTATAAGGTGAGGTTTAAAATAGATTTAGATCCAAAAGAGGAGATTTCAAACGTAATTGGAGGAAAGGAAGGAGTTGCTAATATAACAAGAGCTTTTATAAATCCTGGAGATATTGTTCTTTGTCCAAATCCCGGATATCCTGTTTATGAAAATGGGGCAACAAAATTATGTGATGCTGACCCATATTCAATACCTTTATTAGCTGAGAATAATTTTTTACCTGATTTGGAAGCAATTGACACAGAAATTCTTAAAAAAGCTAAAATAATGTATATCAACTATCCTAATAACCCTACAGGAGCAATTATAACAGATAAATTTTTGAAAAAAGTATCAGATTATGCTCAAGATTATAATTTTCTTATTGTTCATGATAATCCATATTCCGAATTTACGTTTGGAGATTATATTGCACCGTCTATATTACAAATAGATCAAAATCAAGTAGAGATAAATAGTAGTTCTAAAATGTTTAATATGACTGGATTTCGATGTGGCTGGGTTGCCGGAAATAAAGATGTCATTAAAGGATTAAGAAAAGTTAAATCTCAGATTGATTCAGGATGTCCAATCTTTATACAAAAAGCTGTAATAAAAGGATTAAATGAATATAAATCTGAGAAGAAACCAAAAATAGTTGAAGATACTGTAAAAATTTATGAAAAACGTAGAGACATTCTCATTGAGAACATAAATGATATAGGATGGAACACGGTTAAACCTCAAGCAACATTTTATGTTTGGACACAAATTCCTAAAAAATACAGCAACATTAGTTGTATGGAATTTGTAAAAAATTTAATAGAAATAGGAGTAATTATCACCCCAGGAACAGGATTCGGTAAATTTGGAGAAGGCTTTGTAAGATTCGCTTTAACACAACCAGAATCGCGTATTAAAGAAGCAATAGAAAGAATTAATATGATTATAAATTAAAAAAATTAAAAAAAAAGTATTACAATATAGAAGATCCTTATTGTTTTTATCTTAGCCTTTTTTTCATTTTTAGTCTCAACGCTTTCAGTCTTTTCTCATCTTCAGCCTCAAGGCTTTCCGAAAATTCATTTGGGACGTCTAATGACATCATAATTGGAGCTTTATAAGAATCCCAATCTTTATAATAATCCAATATCAGATCCATTTTATCTGATTCTTCCTCCAAAAATTTTCACCTCCTTTTTTTATTGAATCCTTCACTGGGAGAATCAAATTTGCAATTGACCTATTTCAGATAAATTTCAATGAGTTGTAGTTATAAAAGAGAACAAATCAGTAAAAATTATAAGAAAAAGGTCAAGAGTTTTGATTTATTCTCTCTTAATAATACTACGGATCATTACTGGGGTTACAAATAAATGTAAACCACACCAATATTCTGTAGTATTATATTGTGAAAAACTCATTATTTATATTAAGTAGGAATCACCTTATAAATTTTCCCATTCTATTCCCATTCTTGTCAGATTATTATTTTAAGTGAATTGACAAGTAAGTATAAAGGTCGTTAGAATAAATCATATTAAGAACCTATTAAATTGATTTTACATTTCACTAAAATATTAAGTTAATTGATAATAACTTGATTTTAAGTGAAATGAATAATAAAATTGTATTAATTGGAGCAGGTTCGACCTCATTTGGGCCCCCAATGTTTAATGATATCTATTTAAGTGATGTTTTGGAAGATTCAACAATTGTTCTTCATGATACTAATGATGAGAAATTAGAAATGATTTATGAACTCTTAATAGTTGAAAATGAAAAGGTAGATAACAAATTCAATCTTGAACGGACAACCGATAGGAGTAAAGCACTAAAGGGTGCAGATTTTATAATTAATTCAATAGAAGTAGGAGAACGATTTGAATTATGGCGACAAGATTATGAAATACCAAGAAAACATGGTTCTACACAAATCTTAGGAGAGTGTGGCGGACCAGGTGGTACATTTCATGCGTGGAGAATAATACCCCCTATCGTTGAAATAGTTAAAGATGCTGAGAAAATTTGCCCAGATGCTTTTTTCATTAATTTTTCAAATCCTATGTCTCGAGTGTGTTTAGCAATTAAAAGAAGTGTAAAAAATCTAAAATTCATCGGACTATGCCATGAAATAGGATCTATGGTACTACATTTACCAAGGATGTTTAATAAACCTATAAATGAGTTAAAAATGAAAGTAGCTGGACTTAATCACTTTGCTTTTCTATTTGAATTAGAGGATTTATCTACAGGAAAGAATTTAATACCTTATTTTAATGAAAATGCCTTAAAGTATTTTGAAGAACAAGAGCATAGATTTGAGTTTTCGCATTTAACCTTTGAAGTTTTTAAGAGATTTGGTTTTTTTCCTTATGTTGGGGATAACCATCTAGGAGAATACCTTCAGTTTGGTGAAGAATTCACAAAAACTCTAGATATGATTGATTGGATAAATCGCACTGATAAAGAAGGTCGATTTCGGTATAAAAGGTTTCTTAATTATCATAGAAGACTCAAGAAAGGAAATTACCCTAAAAAAGGAATGCTAAAAAAATTTCCCTCGGGAGAAAGAGCTGTTCCAATAATTGAAGCAATAGTTCAAGATAAAAAAACATATGAAACTGCAGTCAATATTCCTAACGATAATATTGTAGATAATTTACCAAAAGATTTAATTTTAGAATGTTCGGCAATAGTTGATAAAAATGGTGTACATGGTGTGAAAGTAGGAGCTTTACCTAAGAATATTGCGGCATTACTTCGTATAGAAGCTTCAATCCAAGATTTATGTGTCGAAGCGGTCTTAAAAAAATCAAAAGATATTGCGATTGCAAGTTTAGCCATCGATCCGAATGTTGGAAGTTTTGAAATGGCAGAAAACATCTATAACGAGATGATTGAAGTACAGAAAGAATTTTTACCGAATTTTAAATAATCCACCGTTTTTTTCTCATTCATACACTTTTACCGGCAAAATAAAAGATTTACTACTATTATCTCAACTTTTACCAGTAATATTTCGAATTAACCTTTAAATATTCTAACAAATTAGTAAATATACTTCTGATATATTTATAAACTTATATTTTCATTATTCTCACGATTCAATTATAGTTGTGTTGGGCGATGAAATCAGATAATAGTGATAATTCGCAAGAAAAAATTAGAAAAGCCACTGAGTTGCTTCAAAAGTCTTGGTGGTTTTGTTTCTATCTAATTATAGCTCCATTAGTTATCGCCTTTTTAGTTATTATTATCTTTACTCAATCAGGATTAGGAATTTACATTTCTTTATCATTTTCTGTACTAACTTTTACGTTTTCGATGCTTATTTTCTATAAAGTATATGATAAATATAGGAAAAAACCATTCTTCCTAAATAAGGAGAATAATCTCAATGCGAGAATCCATATTTTATTCTTAATTTCCATCTTTTCTTTAATAGTAACACCAATATTTTATTTAATTTCACCTGCAAATATCCCATTTACTTTACTTCCCTTAATTAGTTATGCTTTTCTCTATAATATAGTATATTATTATTATAATTATCAACCAATAGATTTTTTTAGCTTAGAAGAGAGGGAGTTTAAACATACAAGAAATTTCAAATTAATGATTAGACAACCATATAACTTCATTGTTGTAGTTAATTATGTAATTCATATTATATTTCTAGGTTTTACTGCGTTTACTGACTTTTCTTGGCTTTTTGGTCTAATTAATAATTTTCTTTTTTATATCCTCACATTATCATCAACTAAGAATCAAATTAATAGAATTAAGGATCTTATCTCTGAGAAGAAGCCGATTTTAAAAGAGTTAATAGTTTTTAAACGACAATTCGTGAGTTGTATAGTTAGTCTTCTTTTTATCATATTAATTCAATTGCCTTTTGTTATTATTGTAATGTTCAGCATTGCTGGTGTACATTATTCAAGTTTAGAACTGATAAGCAGTTCTTTTTTAACCGTTATTTTTATCTTATTCTATCTTAAATCTAGATTTTATATTAATGTATATCATGATTCAAAACTTAACCTCAAAGAAATCCCCTATAAAATGGATAATTCTGAAGAAATTACATCAATACGTCACATTAAGTATCAGAAACATAATTCTTATGTATCCTGTATATTAATTCTGTTAATTACAATTTTCTCTTTTTTAGTCGAAATTCCTTTCTTAAATATAATTGTTCTTCCGTTCATTTTTATTCTTCTTCATTATGAACAAAAATCAGAACTCTGTCCTAAAAAATATAACAGGTTTGTGGTTTTATTAAATGCAATTTCAATATTAGTTTCTATCGCTTTTGGTTTAATACCAATAATACCAGAACTGATTTTATTAAATTTCTTAGTATTCTGCCTTTCGTTGTATTTTGTTTTACAAATATTTGCTAAATATGAATATTTCATTAAAGATAATATTCTTATATACCAAAATCTACTAGCTATAGCAAGTTTTGTGTTATTATTATACTCATTCTTTCCGATAGCTATTATCGAATATACAACTTTCACATCTGACCCAGTAATAATCTTAATTTCAAATATTCTCTTACACTTGATAATTATTTCAGTTACATTCCTCATTTCATTGTATATTTTAGGTGTCCGATATTTTTATGCTAAGAGCCCTAAGTCGTTCAGAATTTATATTATTATAATAAGCTTTTTAGTTGAACTTGTTATTTTTGTTTTCATTAATTTTAGAAACTTTATAATATTGGAATTTATCAATTTTTTATATTCAATCTGTATATCATCAATTTTATTCCCTATAATTTTCCTGTTTTTTCTACTAATTAATTACAGCTTACAAGCATTTAAGTTGCAATACTTCTTAACATCCAGCTATTTCACTTTTTGGATATTTCTTTTTGATTTTTTCATATCTTTATTGATTATCTCTTTGATTAATGCATATCTTATCGTTTTGATGGTTGATTGTCTAATAACATCTGTTTTTTATTATTATATATTGAAATTTGGTTTAGAATTGGAAAGAGTGAATGTAACTAAATTTAAAAGAAATAGTAAAATCAATTCATATTTAATTACTATTGAGCTTCTGTCTTTGTTTTTCACAACATTTTTTACTGCTTTTCAGGCTCTATCATTGTTAGAAAACATAATATATTCATTATATTTATCATTACTAATCATTGGAGGATTAATCAATCTTTTTTCGAAAAAAGATATCTTTTCAGAAGATCTCTATTTAAGAGTAAACATATTTATTCTATTATATAGCTCAATAATAGCCTTTTTTTACTTTTTATTGCTTACATTTAATACGATCTATGTCTTTATAATTCCTCTTATGGTCTGTACCATAATTTTGTACCTTCCCCTTTTCTATCTGAGGAAGAAAAGAGTTTTACAGAAGTTTACATTAAAATCATTGAAA
>Ga0209635_10000286_pt1 | contig 33472 bp, 21 predicted proteins | sample DeeMarSWOR230_32_FD_187463 | JGI IMG/M metagenome (GOLD analysis project Ga0209635, IMG submission 187463) | Marine sediment microbial communities from White Oak River estuary, North Carolina - WOR-2-30_32 (SPAdes) (version 2) | ecosystem: Environmental > Aquatic > Marine > Intertidal zone >...
TATTTCAGATGGATTTGTAAGAGATAAAGTTCCGAAAATTCCAAGATTAGTCTCTAAATTATCATTATCAAAAGAACTCTTATCATAAAAAATGTAATTTATATGAAAAATATGCATTGAATTTATACTAAAAATAGAAATGATAAGAAAAAAGGTGAAAATGTAAAAACTCCTACGAGTAAAAGTATGTTTTATGTTAGAATTTTGCATTATTTACTATTTCACCTAATTTTTTAATATTATGTTTCTCTGAAGACTTGTTGTTCAGTATATACTATAAATTTACTATCCGGAAAAGGAGTATCTTCTGGATAGAAATTAGCCCACACATTGGTAGTATCTTCATCCCATAACCCAATAGTAAAAGAGATAATAAAGAATCCAAATGAATCTGTTGAATTTGTATTGGTTGCTAATATTGCTCCTGATAGATCTCGAATTGTAACATTGACTATACTATTAGCAATAGTTGTTCCATTATCCCAATAAAGAGTTCCGTAGACAGAAAGGGTATCTGTGTAATAGAATCCATCTTTATAATATTTTGTATCGTAGTTTCCTACAATATAAGTGTCAGCTGTAACATTTATTTGAATTAATGAATTACTATGAACCATAAAACCTGTCTGAGAAATCCCTGTGTCATCAATATCTCCTATAAAGGTAATATTTAACCAATATACTCCTTGTGGGCATGAGAGATCGACTGAATTTAAAAATTGAAATGATCCATCATTATTAATTCTTAAAGCGTTGGTTCCAATTAGATATAATCCAGAAACATCACTATATGTATTATCCAATAAAACAATATTCAATATAAGTCCTCTTAAAGGAACACCATAATCAGTAAGAGTTCCATAGACAGAAAAACTATCAACATTCCTCAAAATTATAGGATTATCTAAATTTGATGATAAGGTAAAAGTTTCATTTATTATCACATATGTAGTGTTGAATGATGAGAAACTCGACCAATTTACTTTAATATAGTGAAGTCCTGCATGCCATGAACTTGTATTTAGGATAAAATCATGAGATCCACCATCCCCAATGTCCAAAGGATGGGTAGCTAAAAGATTTGAGTTATTGAAAATATCATAAATTCTTATATCACCAAAATTAGCTGGACCAAAAGTGCTATTTCTAACATATACTGTAAAAGTTATATTTTCTCCACGATTAAACCTTTCAGGATGGTCTCCACCATAATAAGTTGGCAATGTGGGAGTACCATCTATCCAAAGATATATTCCAATATCGTTAGGATCATAAACTTGTAACTCATAATCAGCATTATTTGAAGAATTAATATAAGGGAGGTTAAAATCATGTTCATTATAAAGATTATTTGGACTAGAATAGATGAAAGTTCCATTAAACCATACTTCTAATGTAAAATTTCCTGTAGGAACAAAGCTTTCGATACCAAACTCAGCATAAAGCATTCCATTTTGATTTGATTGATAAGAGCCACTTACAAGTCTTAGTGCACCTCCAATTTCACCACCATCGAATAAATGAATTGAAATTACACCATATTTAATAGGTCTAGAATTCTGAGTATCATTTAGATACCCTTGAATAGTAAATGTATCGCTAGCATTATATTTATCAATAATTCGATTTTGAGGCCATACATCAAGATTGATGCTTATTGAATCATTTAAAACAAAATAAGAATAATTTTCTCTATTATTCCATGTAGCATAAATTAAATGTGGTCCAGCCACTGTATCAAAATTGGTAGAATAAATAATAGTCGCGTATCCATCAGTGGTTGTATCAGACCCGATGGGGAGGTTATCTTGTGTAACATCATAAAATTCAACTATCTCTCCATCACGTATTGGATCGCTATAATTCCCCGCTGTATGAATATAAACAGTTAGGTTAAGATCTTCATTGCGATTAATCCGTGGATGATTATAATCATCAGTGGTAGTACCATTTATCCAAAATAAGAAAGATGCTTCAGCTTCTATTGTAAGATCATTAAGGAAATATGTAGAAGTAGCTAAAATTGGTAAATTGAAGAGATAAGAATACGGATATGATGATAAATCTATTGTACCATTAAAATCTATTCTTAAGGTGTAATTTCCTGGTGGAGTATCTGAAGCAACTCCAAAAGTTAGATCAAAAGTTCCCGTTGAATCTGTTTGATATGGATAAATTTCACTTGGAGCTAAGTAGGATGAATAATCTGAACCACCTTTTAGTAACATTAAAGTAATTTCAGAGTAACTTATAGGAATTGAATTATTAGTACTGTCATAAATTTCACCTACTATATTAAAATGTGTTGCTCCTTCTCCACTTCGATTTATGACTCGCGGAGTTGGTCCAGAGATAATATTTATAGTGGAGTTATCATCTAAAATAAAATAAGAATAATTCTTTTGTGGACCCAACATTGCATATAATAAATTCGGTCCTGAAACACAATAATCGCCAACATAGTAATTAATAGAGGCATATCCATTTAAATCTGATAAATCAGAACCGATAAGGACATCTCCTCGAGAATAATCATAAAAATATACTGCTTTATTCGGAGAAGGTCCTTGAATTTCTGAATAAACTCTAGCAGTAAGATTGAGAATCTCATAACGCGAAACAACAGGATTATTAGGGTCATTTGACGCTGTTCCATTAATATAGAACAATACATCTAGTTCTCTAGTAACATTCAATTCCATCCTATTACTTGAGTTTGAAATTGAAGAAATTGGATATGGAAAACCATATATGATCCAGGTTCCGTTAAAATCAGCTCTAATTTCATATTTTCTTGCTGGAACGGTTGGATTTAAATCTACAATTTCGTTGAAATCACCGTATTCATCAGTAATTATCGAGGATGGGCTAAATGCATTCAACTCCTCAATATTAGTTCCTTTTTGAAATAATACTAGGTTAACTTGAGCATCTTTGACTCGTTCTCCATTTATAGGGTCATAGACATATCCTTGGATATTTGTAGAATCTGGTTGAGAATCAGATATATTTATTTCTCCAGGATTAATACTCGTAAGAAGAACTGATATGTCTCCTAATACTTCAATAATTGTTTGATTATAATTCCTATCATCATATTTTGCTTCGATTATATGAGGACCAACTACTTGTGAATCATCGATATTAAGTAGAATTGATGCTTCCCCATTAATATCTGTAACATCCTGCCCCAGATCCCGTCTTGTTGTTACATCTGTAAAGGTAATATTCAAACCATCTACTGGATCTGATGGTGAACTTACTGTCGCTGTAATAATTGCAGTATCTGATCGAGAATAAGATGGTGTTGGGAACCTATCTGAAGTGACTGTAATACTATAGTCTCCTACTAATACCTTAATTGGTTCAATATCAAATTGTACCCATTTTCCTGCGCCTGAAACATCCATTGGAACATAAATTTCTGCCCAATTGTAAAGATTTTCGTATTTTATAGCAAATGTGTTTTGTCCTTCATCGTTATCAAAAAACTCTTCAATCTGTATACTGTTAAAGCCATCCACAAATCTGCTCGCTACTCCAAAAGCCCGTGAAAATGCACAAAAAGCAGAAGCAAAATCAGAATATACTCCTACCCTTGTTTGGCAGAACCATTCAACAGTATCTACTCCTTCAGGAGCAGGATTATAGTCATCTATACTCCTTGGAATGTCAAAATTTGTATTAAGATAGTTTTTGATCTTATTTGCTACAACAAAAGTATTATCAGTAGGATTTATAATAGCATCTAGATTGTTAAAATGAGTGTTAAAGTAAGGATTATTACTTTTATAAATATTAATCGTTGGGGGTAATTGTAAATATTTATTTTTTATATATGATGGTGTATACACAGCTTCAATAGCATTATTATTAATTTCTTGATCTGTAGGTAAATGTAAACCAAACATTTCGTAAGTCATATTCACACCATCTTCTGAATTAAAATAAAGATCTATAATAGTACAATTATATTCAGTTTTATAGAGTGTTGTGGATCCGGGATTTAAATTTGGAGCATTTACACTTCCCTCCATTACATAAGGATTAGGGAAAAGTGTTGGTATAACCATTGAATTGATTCCAATTTCAGGAGTGGGTACCGGTTTTTTAATTTTTAAAAGTTCAGGATCTGGAGCGTAATTTGAATAATAATCACCATAATCATAAAAATCATATATATCTTTACTTGCTGTAGAGCTCCATCCATCTCCAGTATATTCATCATAACATTCAAATTTCCATAAAACATCTCTCATGTCATCTAAGGAATCATAGTTATAAACTCGAAATATTTCTATATTTCCAGCTCCTGCTAGCCCTAGTAAGGCTAATAAGGGAAGAATTTCTCCCGCAGAAAAATTTCCTAAATCTAGGTCACTTATGTCTCCATCAAGCAGGTCAGATAACATATCTATTAAAGTTTGATTATCTATATTTAAATTAGCTAAATCACTTAGATTAAATTGATTTAATAAATTTTGTAACCAATCGGCATTAAATGGAAAAGGAGGTTTTATTAATAGGGCATCTTCATAATCAGTTTCAGCTTTTCTTCTACTGGGATCTGGTCTTTGAGAACCAAAGAGAAAACTAAAAAATGTAACTGAGAAAGCAAACATAGAAATTAAAATTATTGCTACTAATGCAATTCCAATAATTCTTTTTTTATTAATGCCAGCTCCTAATATTTCTTCTCTTAATTCTGACATATGAAACTAAAAATGACCTTTTTTTTCTCCAAAAAGAATTTAGAATATTAATCAAAATTATTATATATATAATTTTCCACATCTTATTTTAAGTTATTAGGTTTTTTAAAGAATAATTTTTATAAAATATTTTATTGAATTTCATTAAGAAATAAGCATAAAAATATTAGTTAATTAAGCCCCTTGCTAAAATCCATGGAACAATAATTAAAAAGACTATTAATAGGTTAAAAGGAAAATGTAATTATTTTAAAATTCAAAGCCACATTTAGTGCATACAAATTTTTTTGCATAGATAGGTTTTGGGATATAACTAATTATTCGTGTTTTATCATCAACTTCTTTTACAGCAAAACCAGATGCGCCACAATTAGGACATATTCTTCTTCCTGTTCCTGTTTGGATCGATGGAGTAGTAGGTGAAGTTGTTGTGGGTGTTAAAGAGGGACCAGTAGTATAACTTGTTGTTTGATTTGTGATACCTTGTGCCAAACTGGAAGGCATGACCGGTTTAGGTTCTTTTAATTCTTCAATACGTTTTTCTTTATATACTATTTCTTCTTGTAATTTGGTGATTTGAGATTGTAAAGGCCCAATTTGTTGTTGTAAGACAGAATTATGCTGCTGTAATTCTTGAACTTGTTGTTGTAATCCAGGAATATGTGCATGTAATTGAGCATTTTCATCAGTTAATTGTTGTACTTGTTGTTGATAGGCTTCAGTTGAATTTTGAAGAGATTGTAATTGATTTGTTAATCGATTTACTTGACTTTCTTTCTCTCGAAGTTGAGCAGTTATTAATGAGTTTTGAGACTTTAAATCATTAATTTGAGATTGTAACTGATTTAGACTTGAATCTTTTTCTTGGAGTTGCATTAGAACTGAATTATATTCTTGTTCTGACAGGCTTAAAGTGGAAGGTGTTGATTCAAATGTAGGGGGTGAAATTGGTTGTGGGACAGGTGGTGAGGGAGGGGACGTTATAGAGGGTATATTTGAGGAGGGTGGAGGTGCCGAAGGGGGTTGCATTGAAGGTGGAGGTGTAAGAGGGGTTACCGAAGGGGGTCGCATCGATGGTGGTGAGAATGGCTTTTTTCCCTTTTTTTTATCATCATTATTTCGCTCATATTCGTCTGACATAATAATCAAATATTTTGGTAGTAAATAAAAAATAATTTCTATAACATTATAGGAGTAATTATAAATATAGCATAAATGTAAATATAAAAGTGTTTCTATGTTGTATTCTAAAAGCAACTCCAATATGAACTTAACTTATCCTTTAAGGCGGGAATTAATCTATTTTTAAAATATTCCATTAATTTTGGTTCTGAAGATCTTGATTCCTCTCGTATTAAAGCATCATCCTCATTATTAAGCACTTTTAAGCAATTAAATACTGCTCGAGCTTGTTTATCTAGTTCATACCCTCCTTCTAAGGTTATTAGTATTCTATCATTAGCATATTTTTGTGCTATCGTTTTTATTTTTTTAAGGTATTCTGCTGGTGCTTGATATGTCCAATTCAGATTTGTCAATTGATCTGTCCAATGAGTATCAAAACCTGCAGAAATCAAGATAAATTCTGGTTTAAACTCTTCACATATAGGAGCTACTATTTCATTGAAATAGAGAGGTATTGCATCATCAGCAGCTCCAGCTGGCATCGCATAATTGATTATTTTACCTGCTCCTTTATCCTTTCCAATTTCATCATAATTACCGGATCCTGGATAAAAATAACCATATTGATGAGAGTTGAACATTACTAGCTCTCCAGAATCTGATTTTGAACCATGATAAAATATATCTTGGGTTCCATTACCATGATGACAGTCCCAGTCGACAATAATAATTCTATTGATGTTTTTTTCTCTAAAAAGATATTCTGCTGTTATGGCAATGTTATTAAATATGCAAAAACCAGCAAATTGCTGGGAATTGGAGTGGTGACCAGGGGGTCTCACTAAAGCAAACGCATTTTTTATATTACCATTTAAGATCTCATCAGCAGCTTGTAAATTTCCACCCACAGAGTATAATGAAGCTTCATATGTCTTAGGTGAGACTAAAGTATCCATATCTATATATTGAAGACGATGTGTTTTAGCACTTAATTCACAAAGATCTTGTACTTCTTTTATCATTCTATGTTCATGTACATATTTTATTTGATCTAAACTAGCTTTCCTGGGTTTAATAATTTGGAAGCTCGAATCTTCAAGTAAATTTTTATCTTTTAAGAAATCCATAATTGAAATTAATCGATGGTGGCTTTCTGGATGAGTACCAATATTATGTTCTAAATAAATAGGGTCATATACTATTCCTGTTGTCATTATAAAAATTCTCTCAGTTATGTTTAAAATCCAAAATTTGTTCCAATAATTTTCGAATTTAATTATTTTAATATCTACATATAAACTTAAAAAAGTTTCTTCATAGAATTAATTATATATGGACAAGACCAAGAAATATACTCTAAAAATCATTATAATAGGAGAAGCCGCGGTTGGTAAAACGAGTTTAATTAAAAAGTTTATCTCTGGGAAATTTACTAAAGATTATCGAGCAAGTATAGGTACTAATATCTTTATTAAAAAAATAAAATTAAAAAGTGATATAGATACAACATTACAGATTTGGGATATCGCTGGACAAGAGCGCTGGATAAAAATGAGACACCCATATTATGCTGGAGCTAGGGGTATATTTATTGTAGGGGATTTAACGAGAAAAAATACATTTGAACAAATTGAGAAATTTTGGGTTCCTGATGTCAAACAATACTGTGAAAATGCACCTATTATTTTACTTGCCAATAAAAGTGATTTAGAAAGAAAAATAAGTGAAAGTGAGATAAATTCTTTAGGGGAAAAAATGAATACTCTTTCTAATATTTATACTTCTGCTAAAAATGGTGAAAATGTTGAAATGGCATTTAAAATTATCTCCGAGGAAGCAATAAAAACATTAAATAAAAAATAATGTTTTAAATAATAAATAATAAATAAAAGATTAATCTACTTTATTTGTGAATTTAATCTGACTACTTTTTGGCTCATATAAAGTTCCTTCTTTAATCAGTTCCTCTAAAGCACTTTCAATAAATTTTTTATCTAAACTCTCTTCTAACTCTAAAATTTGAAGGACATTTGATTTTTCTAGGGGTTTCCAGTCATTTTCTTCAAATATTTCTTTCAATCTATTCATTAAAGTTTCTAGTTTATTAAGATTACTCCTAGATTGCCCAACAAAAATTCGATCCATATCTATTTTTCCAGTAGTTTCATCATACCCTGTATCTTTAAGATATCTTTTGAATATTTTTATAATTTCATCGACATCTTCTTTAAGAACTTTCTCTCTTAATGCCATTTTAGCATAAGCTTCACTAAGCCTAACTAAGGCATCCAGATTTCTTGCTAATATTGAAATTATTGCATCTTCGCTATCATATTGACCTCTTAATTCGAGGTAGAATTCTTTAATTCTCTCTTTGGCCTCATCAGTTAAAATAGGATTATAAGTTCTTCTTGCGTGCTTAATATATTTTTTCAGAAGATCTCTAGAGATAGGAGCAATAGAAGTACTGTTATCTTCAAGGGTTTCTTCTAGGTTTATCATTGAGTTTTTTAAAATAAATTCTGCCATTTGAGCATCATCTGCGGGGTTAGGTTTGTCAACCACTACAAATATTAAATCAAAACGAGATAAAAGAGAAGGAGGTAAGCGGATATTTTGCGTAGGAGTTTTATATCTATCATATCTTCCAGAATAGGGATTAGCTGCTGCTATAATAGCAGTTTGGGCTTTTAAAGTCGCAACTATCCCAGCTTTGGCTATACTCACTGTCTGTTGTTCCATCGCCTCGTGCAGAGCTGATCTATCCGCAGTATCCATCTTATCAAATTCATCTATTGCAGCTACTCCTCCATTTGCTAACACAACAACTCCAGCTTCAAGGTTCATTTGACCTGTGTCTGCTTCTTTTATTACTGCTGCGGTGAGGCCAACTGCAGTAGAGCCCTTTCCAGACGTGTATAATCCTCGCGGAGATACTTCTATTGCAGACTTCAAGATCTCAGACTTTCCAGTTCCTGGATCCCCGACAAATAACACGTGAATATCTCCTCTTTTATAACTTCCTCCCGATTTTTTCTTCCGTGTACCTGCAAATAAACTTAAAGCGCATGCCATTTTTAGATCTTCTCTCCCATATATATCAGGAGCAATTGATCGTGCGATTTTTTTTTGAATGAATGGTTCTTTAGATAAATCTTCAATTTTTTTTCTATCTTCTTTAGTGAGATCAATAGTATCTTCAGTTTTATCCTCAGGATCTATAAAATTGATATCAAAATAAGTCTTAAATAATGTTGAGTTATAACTTTTTGTTGATTGGGCTATGACTGATTTAAAAATACCCATTAATTTTACTCTATCTCCTGGTTTTACAGTATCGACTAAATCATGAGTCAATATTGCTTGAACAGATCGAGGAATTCTTCCAGGAGGCAAATCTTCAGGGATTTCTTGAATCATAATACTTTGCCAATCAATAAATTCTGAATTTTTCGATATTAATCTAAAATCTGATTGCGCTTTTGCTTTACACCGTTTGTTTGTACAAAATTTAGGTAACCTGATTCTTGAGGTGAATTGAATTACTTCAAATTGAGCACCGCATAAATTGCATTCAAAAGATGCTTTTATTATCTTTGGTCTGATAATAGAACATCTGACTAAAATACCTTTTGACCAAACTAGTCTACTAATATTTTTTGCTCTTAATCCCCTTAGAGGTAGAAATAGTGGGCATTTTTTATCTTTAGTCGTTACTCTTACAAAATAATCTTTATTACTTAAAGTTGCTCCTTGGAATTTTAATAAATTTTTGAAAGCATCAACAGCATCTTCAAGTAAAGCTTCAGGATCTTTTCTTAACATCTCTGCTATATCAGGATCACTTGCTAATAAATCCTCATACAAAAAAATCAGAGTATTTCCCCCTTTAGCATAAATATCATTGATTTGATCTTGATATTTATGAACTCCTGGAGTTTCTTGAAACAACCGATAAAAATCCTCAAAACGCTGAACCTTATTAATGGGTTGATTAGGGGTCGATAACGGCGTAGTCAATATTAATCACATAAAATTCTTTTTATATACCTAAATGTTATTGTAGATTTTTAATCTATCTTATTAACGAACTGACTTTATTATTAGGTAAATAAATAACTATTAAAAGACCCATGTGACGCTAGATTTACTGAATTGTATTTTATTCTGTTTTTGATAAAGATATATTCTAACTCTCTTTTAATTGCTGTAAAATTCCACAGATAATGGGATCTTGGCTCATTTCACATCTTATTTTTAATAGAGAAATCACACGTTTTTTGATTTTTTCATCTTCATACTTCACAGTACGACCTAAAACTTGTGCAATTGAACGTTGAGTCTCGAGAGAACCTTCATCGCTTAAATTCTGTAGTAATTTTGTTAATAAGCGATTGAGTCCAATATTTTGAATAATTTTAATAAGACTATTTATAGCACTAGAACGTACTTCTTTCGACTCATCTTCCAATAAAACAATGAAATTATCAAATAGATCTTCAATTCGGTTGCTATAAATCATTAACAATCTAGCAGAAGCTTCTCTAACTTTTGGATCATTGCTTTGTAGATTATCAAGTAACTTATTAAATTGAATATGAGAATCATTTACTTCATTAATATTTGAAAGAATATTCATTGCCGACCTACGAACCCAATTTTGTTCATCATCAAGGAGAGAAACAAGTTTTTCAATGATTTTTTGTTTATGATCAACATGATCAATTATTTCACCTAAACTTATAACTGCAGCTTCTCTCACAATCCATTCATCATCGATCAACGATTTATTTAATAAAACATCAACAACAGAAAAGGGAAGCTTATATCCAATAAACCCTAGAATTTTTACACTTGTTTCACGGATAAATGAATCTTGATCATCAAGAAAATTTATAATATCTTGGACTGGAATAATATCTGGGGATTCTTTAGCAATTTCCAATAAGGATTTAGAGAGTACAATTCTTACGTTTAATTCTTGGTTAACTAATATCTGTAAGAATTCAGACATATGTGGTTTTATTTGAGAGGAGTCCTTTTGAGCTATATTCGAAATAATACTTGACGCAATCTTTTTTATTTGTTTGTTTTCATCCTTATCTAATAATATAAGGACTGGTTTAATATCTATATATTCAAGGAAATCTTCAATCAAACCGTCAATTGAAGTAAGAACGTTTAATCTTACATCCTCATTTTCATCAGATAAGTATTTAATTAAAAATTGGATTATATTTTTAGGATCAGTTTTACCAATTTTAATTAAAGTTCTTGAAATTATTCCTTTTGTTATAAATTTAGAAACATCTGGTATTTTTATTAGGTTTTGGATTATTAAGTCAGGATAATTACCATACTTATCTACTAATATATTTGAAATATTCTCCCTTAATTGTTCATTTTCAAATTTTATAAATATTAGAAGAATAGAAATTATTTTTTCAGGATTATATTTCCAAATTTTTCCGAGAAGAGAAACTACGCTATTTAATATTTCATAATTATTAGGATCGATTGTATTAATTATATCATCAATCTCTATAATATCAGGTTCTTCTTCAAAATATTTTTCCAAGACTTTTATTGCGGAAAGTCTTGTTTTTTTATTTGAATCTGTTAGACCATCTAAGAAGGGTAATACTGGTATGTTATTCTTTTTAAAATTACCAATTTTTGCCAATACATCAAATATAGACGCTCTTACAGCGCTAGATGGATCTTTAATTAAGGGAATAATTTTATTAATTATTCTTTTATCAATTTGTTTAACATCAAGATTTTTAATATTTTTAATCGCTGCCGCGCTGATTTCATTATTAATATGAAATATTTTATCAATTATAAGATCAATAGGTAATGTATAAGAAGATTCGGCTAAAAGATTAAGTATTTCAACCTGAATATTGTTATCTGGGTCATTAATTAACTTTTCAATATTTAGATTGAGAACTAAATCTTTATTTTTTTTTAACAACCTACCTATAATTTTCATAGCTAATATTCTTAATCTCCATTCTGAATCTTCTATTAGGTTAAAAAGAACATCTTTAGATATTTTTTCTACAAATTCTACATCTGCTTTTAAAAGTGTTTTCGTCACGGGGATACATTTATCATAGTTGGGAGATTTAATTGCTTCCAAGATTATTGGTAATAGTATTTCTGGAACATCTTTTTCCAATTGAATCAAGATTCTATTACAAATTTTTCTTGAATATGAATTATAATCACATAATCCATCTAGTAATGAGTTTTTGAATTTCCAATTGTTAAGATTTATTTCATTCTTTAAAGGAATTCTTTCAAACATCAAAATCAATGTTTCCTCGGCATGTTTTCTTATTTTAGGATCACGATGTTTAATAAAATTAAATAAAGGAATTGGATCAAACGTTTGTCCACATTCTGAAATTTTAGAATACTTAATATTAGTAATGAAATCATTATTTCTTGATAAGATGAAATATGAAGTAAAAACGACTAATACAATCTCTTCAATTACTGCTGCCCAGCTGAACATATAATAATTCGGAACAATTTGATTAGTTAAAGGCCATAAATTAAAAGTATATAACAGTTTATCAGGATTAACAATTAAAAAATTAACTAAAACGTTAATTCCTATAGAAGCCATTAAATAAGCAGCGAAATAAATATCAATTCCTCTATATTTTATCTTTCTTCCCCAAAAGCGTGTAAAATATCCTAGAATTCCAAATAAAAGAGTTACAAACACAAAAACTGAAGTCATGGTCGAAATTGCTAGTGCCCGAGTAAAAAAGAACATAATAGTCTGGATTAATGAAATCCATGCCCAAACAAATACAAATAACATTATACCAAATATAATATAATGAACTGGATCAGACACAAATTGTTTCATCCCTCTTTTACTATCCTCAAAATTAAGAAAAAAGGAGCGTCTTATATCTGGAATATGATAATAAACATTTGAAATACCAGCAATGTATCCTTTAGACCCATAAAAGGTTAAAATCATTAAAGGATATATAAGCGCCCAAGTTATCCAAATCATTATAAAAGGTAATCCAAGCAAAAATAGTAAAATAGGAGGGAGGATAAAGATTAATACAGAAAAAGTAAAAGCGAGTAAAAGCTTTACAAGCTTAATTTTTGAAATATTAATTAATTTATTGCTAATAAATTTATGAAATGGTGTCAAACCTTCATCTGATTCTTTACTTAAAGCGATAAAAAGGAAATCTATTATTGGATAAATAGTAATATAACCTAGGCAACAAATAAAAGGAATTAATAAAGCAAGTGGATGAACATCAGGTGGAGTTGTTTCAGGATCCCAAAAATCCGGTGTTCTCACCGTAAAAATAACAGCAACAGTAAAAACTACCAAAACTGATAAACTAAAGATGATTCCATAAAATATACATTGAAATCTATCTTTATTACTAAATGCTCCTTTTTTAACTAACGCAACTTGTTTATAAATTATATAGAATCCAATAATAAAAAAAATTATAAATACTACGAGAAGAATTATTTCAATTACCAAAATTTTCACGAGATTTTTAAATTATTAATAAAACAATAGTATGTTTATTTCTCTTGTATTACTTTTGTATAGTATATAAAGATTTATTAATTTATTAAATCTGGTGTATGCATCATTGGAAATAATCGAAGAACGCCTATATAATTCATTGAGTAGGATTAATTTTGTTTTTCAAAATGAAGAAATTATAACTGAGTGTATCAAAGATTTTAAAGGTTTTTCCTTGTTAGGAGAATCTTTTGGTACTTTTGAAATAGGTAAGAAATATAAATTAAAGTTGTTTTGTGCTATTCCCTTTATTGAAAAGGGTATCTTAAAAGTAGCCTTAGAAGATAAATGTGATAATATTGATGTCCAAAGATATGCGATAAGTGAGAGAGACGATCCAAAGCTAACAAAAAGAACAAATAAGTATTTTTTGAATAAAATAAAAGAATTTAAAAGATTTATGGAAAATGAGGTAAACAATAAAAATAAACCAAAAATTGATCTAGATAGATATAATTCATATAACGCGAATATCGTTGATAGTCGCTTATTAAAACTATTAAAACTTTCTATGGCAGAATTATCTTTAGATGACGAGAGGTTATTAACAAATTCTGAGAAATTACTCTATAATTATTTATATTACATAATTAAAACATGGAGAGAATTCTTTTGATTTCATTACGACTAGAAAGAATTTGCGTGAAATTATAAAAATTAGAGCTTTATTTGTTGTGTTCCATATTTCTTGAAGTATTCTTCAATGTGATTTGCAATATCCCTATTAAGTTCCATTTTTGGTAATAGTTCAATAGCATTGCTCATGGAATAATAATTAACATTATATTCTAAGATGACCTCTTTTACGCTTTTTCCATCATCTCTTAATTCATTTCTATTTGTCAACCCTATAGCAGCAATAATATTCACATTTAAGTCCTTTAATTTTCTAATTGTGTTGATTAGAGATCCTCCTGTAGTTGTAACATCCTCCAGAATAACAGTTTCTCCATTTGGAATTCCAACAAAAAATCTGTCTTTAGGATCTCCATGTTCTTTTTGTTTACCTCTACCCATAGATAGAGGATAGTTACCAGAATGATAGTTCTGTTGTCTTTTTGCCCATTTATATTGAGTAATTATGCCTAATTTTGTTGCTCCTTCTGGAACACCGTAAAAACATTTAGGTTTTAGATCTAGGTAATTGATAAAAGAGATTAAATAATTGGTTAATTGATCAAGAAGGAAAACATCGGAAGCAATATTCCTCCAATTTACATACCAGTAAGATAATCTACCAGATTTCAATTGGATTGGCTCTTTAAATATTCCTATTATATTATTTTCTAAAATAAAATTATAAAAATTTTCTCTCTCATTTTCCCAATTCATGAGAAATAAAATTATTCTTTCAATGTTAAATATTTCTTATTAACCTAAAGTAAAGTAAATTCTAGCACTTTTTAATCCGTTAATCCCCTTTTGTCCCCAGTATTCAATTATTTTTTTATGTACTGAATTAGGATGTATATTTAGTATTGATGCTATTTGTTTCTTAAGAAATCCTTTCTTTATCAAATCTTTCAATTTATCCTTATCAATCTCTTTATAATTATGATTTTTTTTACCCGATCTAGATAAACCCATTTTATTTTTGGTTGATTCACTTAATTTTTTGTTTAACTGAGCTTTTCTGTTATTTTCAATATGTTCTTGGCTGCATTTTCTTCCTGTCAATCCTCTACTGATATTTTGAGCATGTTCTTTACTTTTCAGTTTACATAATCTTTTTCTTGCTTCTAGAGACAATTTCCCATCATCTCCACCCTCTTTAATATTATATCCATGATTAGGGTTTTGAACATCTAAGAAATTAATCCAATATTTTTCTTTTTTGGTTAATTCTTTAAGATTATAACACCTATCAATCTCCTTAATTTGAAATTTATTTCTTCCATACTTTTTAACAGCGTAATCAAAATGCTTATTAGTTTTTTGTCTTAGGTGCTCACTTAATCTTTTATTTAAAGAACGTTTAGTTTTTCCAATGTATAGTTTCCTGTTTTCTAAGTTTGTTATTTTATATATTTTCCCAATCATTAAATCTACCATTCAAACTAAGGAAAAGGAGATTACTATTCTATTTTGTGGAAGGAATTAATTAAAAAACAATAAAAAAGAATAAAAAACCCTACACTGTAATAGAAATTTGATTTATAATAAGTTAATTCATGTAAAAGAATTTCTTTATTATAAACTCAGTTAATAATGTCTTTATAGGATATAATTGATTTTATAAATTGATTTAAAAATTATTCTTTAAGTGTTAGATATTCTCGTCTAAATTTCGCATATTCTTCTCCACTAATTTTGCCTTCTAGAAATAATTTTTCTTTTTCACGCATAATTTTCCTTTTTTGCGCTAATTCTTTCTTTCTCTCAGCATTAGAAAAATTTTTTGAAATAGTTTGAGCTAATTTTACTATCTGTTTATCGCTTTTCTTTAAAAGATCAGGTAAATATTTTTTAATTGGCTTCGCCATATCTATATCTTTTCTTGAAATTTCTTCAATACGAGTTAGAGCTAATATAATTTTTTCATTATCATCTCCTTCTAGAACACTCACTAATCGAGGGATTGCTATATCTTCCATGATTTCATCAAGATATTTCTCAACTTCTTTTTTAACACTCCCATAGTTGTCTAATTGCTTAGATTTTATATATTCAATGAAAATTAAGGGTAATTCAATCGGCCACTCCTTCATATCTTCTTTATCGATTAATTGAACTACTCCGCCGTCTTTCTTTTTAAAGATTCTTATATCCAATCACCTGTTGTAAGCTTCTCAGGTAAGTATCTATCTGTTAGAAATTTAAAACCATGAGATGCAAATGCTTGTATTTCTGCTTTTATTTTAAGTTTTAGAGCTAACTTAAGATCAGTCTCCCAAGCTTTATTTTTTTTTACAAAATCTTCGTTCAGCAGATCCTTTATGCGCTTTTCGTCTTGTTTATTCATCTTTATCCTTACCTCTTGGGGGATTTTATATTTGTCTAAATCCCTAGTCAAAACTCCAAGAAGTTTTATATTTGGTGTTGCAAGAAAAGGTGATTCATAACTTAATCTCTTAGACCCTCTCAAATATACTGAGTGAATGTAATGACCATAAGGATCACTATCAACTAAGCTAAATATAGGAAGATTTAATTCTTTACTTAATCTTTTCAAAAACATACGTACAGCAACATTTCCAACACCCTGAGCGGTTAATAGTATGCAAGGGTATTTTCTCCAAAATCTAGCTTCTGCTAGGCGCATCATAGCAGCATCCTTTTCTATAACTAGGATAAATTCTGCATCAGACTCAATTATTTCAATATTATCCAGCATTGGTGAAATTGTCCATCCACCGCTCCCTAATCCTTCCAAATCAATAATATCATTTCTATCGCGAATTCTTAATCTTCCTACACATGTACCTTTTGGCGCAGCCACTATATGTGTTGAATTTCTTGTTGTATATAACATTGTGGCAACATCTTCGATACTTTTATCACTATTTTTTTGTTCTTGGAATAAATTGACATCGGTATAGAATATTTCTCTTTTAGTAGCATGAATATCTTCATTTAGAAGTTCATTAACAACCTCTAATACTCTCATTAGTCTTGTAATATCAGCAACGCTAGTAAGTGTGTGAAATTGTTTTTCCATTATTTGCTTACCAAGTAGTAATAAATCATTCTCTTCGTCCCAAATGATATTTGTACTCGATCTAGAGGGTAATTCAATTGAAGGTCTACCTGTATTATAAATCTTTTCAAGAACTTTATCAACCAATCTATATAATCGATCTAGCATCTCCTTTCTATTAAGATCATCAATTTTTACAGTATCGGGTGGAAGATCGATAATTTTTGATTCTTTTCCTTTTTCTAAATATTCTAAATATAAATTCTTTGCTGCTTGTAGATTATAATTATTAGAAATTTGCTTTTTAGCCATTTTTTTTTACCTCATTTTAATTTCCAATGTTTTCTTCCCATTTTGATTTCAACTAATACTTCTCCCTTCCGCTCCAATTCTTTTAATTTCAATTGAAGGTATCGCGCATCCATCATATCTTTAATTTTTAATTTAAAGATAAGATGTTTTATATTCTGCCACTCTTTTGATAAGACAGACATTATTCTATCAGTAGTAATAATAGGGAGTGTCGTTTGAGTTGATTTTGAAGGTGTTACCTTAGTAATAGTTGGTTTGGTTGTTTTCATAATGGATGGTTTTATAGGTTTGGGTTTTTCAGTTATAATTTCTGTTACCAAAGGTTCAATTTTTTCTGGTTTCTTAATAACTCTCTCTGTTGTAAATGATTCTAGAATCTTTTCTATAATCTCAGTCTTCCTTGCTTTTGAGTGTATTTCAATGTCTTTTTCATTGCAATATTCTTTAAGTTCTTTAACAGTCCAGTTAAGTAAAGTTTTTTTAGAGATTATTTCTTTTTTTAGTTTCGGTTTTTCAATAATAATTTCTTTTTTAATAGGTTTTTCTTCTTTAATGAACTCCGCTTCTTTATGCTCTTCTTTTATTATTTCTTTTTCTTTGGGTTCAGGTTTTTCAATTTTTAAGTCTTTGACAATAACTGGAACTGGCTTTTTCCCTATTGCTCCCTTCATTAAATCTTCAATTTCTTTAATATCCACCTTTGCTTTAAATTTACTCTCCCCATTAGATGCAATATTATACAAACTTTTAACAAAAATGGGTATATACTTCTCTATCAAACTAGCTCTTTTTTCTTTTTTACGTAGACTAGCTCTTCTATTGATATATACACGTAATCTTCTTCCTATTGCTTCAAGACAATACTTTATTTCTTTAATTAATTCATCATCATCAGCTAGAGCATTTTTTGATTGTGATTTAAACATCAAATGCACAAAAGGACCAGAAACATTAACTAATAATTTAATTGGTCCTTTTGGTAACCCATTATCATAACTATCAAGATTGTAATTCTTCCAATTAACTGACTGAACTGCTTTTGTTATAGCGCAGTCTGCACTATCTCTTAATTTCGGCGTTCTATTTACAAATCTAGATAAGACATCTCTAGCACGTTTGGGAGTTTCCATATTTCTTGAATACGCCATTACAGCTTCAACAACATATGCCAAACCTTTTCCACTTGTGGGTGCTCTTGTCTCTGCTGCTACAAAATCATCATCCCTTGTATAAGTTTCTAGGAAGTATTCAAATACATCATGATAACTATCTATAGATTTAATATCAGAAAATGTAAGGGTATCTTCAATAGTTTGCTGTATAGCTTGTTGATCAAGAGATCCATCAACAATATCAATAGTCCCTAAAATCTCAGAATTTAAGTTAATAACTTCTTCTTTTTCTATTGATAAGTTTTTAATTGTTTCATCTTGAGCCTTTATGCCTTCTTCTAGCAATTTTTTCTTTTTTTCCTCATGTAATAATTCAGTTGTTTGATTAATTGCGTCAACAGGAATATCAAAATCATCAATATTTTCTGAAATCCGTAAACCAATCTCTTTGATTAAAGTATTCTCCAAAGTCGATTCACCTACAGGAATTACTGTATCTGTTGGAGGAGCCATATATTTAATCGATTTAAAAGCAAGAAATAGTGAATTAAATTGTTCTTTAGTTAGGTCCGCCGGTTTTGCTTTAGATATTTGAACTTCATTAATAAGATCTTCAAAATCAGTTCGATTTTTAAATTTTTTTTGTTCATTCAATCCTTCCTTAACGTCCTTGAATAGATTATTTAAACTATCCTTAATCTTGTCTTTCTCTTTTCTAATAACATCGACATTTTTCAAAAGTTTTTTTATTTTTCTTTCGATTGCTTTGGTTTCTTTTTGGGTCTCAACTTTTTCAATTTGATTATTTAATTTCTTTATTTCTTTATCATTTTTTTCATAATCTTTGAGAAATTTATTATAATTTGAAATTAAATTATCATAATTCTCTTTAAGATGTTCTGAATCAACTTGATATATTATTAATTTATCTCTTGGTTTATTAGAACGCCCATATATCCTTTTTTCATTTCTCATATAATAAATTTGATCAGTTTTTTTCTTGGTTAAATTTACATAACCATCATTTAGAATAAGTAAATTTAATTTGTCTTGTAAATCTCTTTCAGCAATATCAACAATTTCTTTAGCAGTTCTTGAACTCATCCTTACAAAATTATCTTGCAAAAAGGCAGTTACAGATTTGTTTTCTGATTTTGTAATTAAATCTTGTAAATCTCCTATATTAACTGAGGAAGGATGAGGTTTGGCATATTTAGGTTCAATTGGGAAAGATGTCGCTAATCTTCGATATATTTTTTCTTTTCCAAAAGGATCAATATATATTATTGTAACATGAGGATTCATAAATGCTGTCTCTTCGATATATTTTTCAACATAACCTCGAATATATCTTACATTTAAATAATTTAACTTAATATAGGTACCATGTAGAAAAGGACTGTCAATATCAGAAGGATGAATTAAATACCTCTTTTCATTTTTGGAAGTAGTGAAAAATTCTGCTACGGTAGCATAAATATTGTCAACTGATTTTGAAACAGTAATAACTGGTTTACCAGTTGTATTTTGAGCATCACTAAAGGCACTTGGTGCTCCAAATCCCTGACTGCCTCTAGTTTGTTTTAGTTCCATTGATTTTGATGAAGCAAGATATCGCCCGAATTTTCTTAAATCAATTTTTGACATACCTGTCCCATTATCGAATATTTCAAAAGAGTAACTCATAATGTTTTTCTGACTGATTTCAGAAGTCAAAAATGATGGTGCCTCGTATTCTCTAATACGAATAATTACTATTGGCTCGACATCTATAATATATTCAACCGGTTTAAGTATTTCATTCATATCATCAATTATTCTTTTGACCTCTTCTTCAACTTCTAATTCTTCTTTATCAGTTATTTCCCCTGACTCTTCTTCTTTAATTTCTACCTCTTTTACAATAGGTTCTTCGGATTCTGTAGATTCAATACCAAATTCTTGCATCAATGTATGTTTTGCTTCATTATCTAGGTGTTGGGTCTTCTTTTCTTCCTTTGCGGCCTCAACTATAGAGAATTTTTCTAAAAATAATTCTTGATCTAATGAAAATTTGATTTTTGAATCTGATTTTTTTAATTCCTTCCATTGAAAACTTTCAATAGCATCTAAAGCATTATCGATAAATTCAGCACAATATTGCACGTGTTTCCAATAACCAAACTCAAACCCTACAAGTTGGGTTCTTTTTCGCATATATTCTGCGATAGTTCCCTGTTTTATCTTTCCTTCCTCTTTAGACGAAATTTTAGAGACCCTTTTTCGTTATTTTATAATTTTAATTCTTCAAATACATTATATATTTTTACATAAATTTTTCTAAATCTTTTCGTAATAGGATTATATATAATGTCAAAACTCTATTGTCTTAATCTTTTAATATTATTAGCATTACAATTATAAATTCCTTCACTTTTTAGAGTAATTAAATTAGTATTTAAATATTTTGATTAGGTTCTTAATCTTATAAATTTTAGGGATATTAATAAAAAGAAATTTAATCTGATTCAAAAAGATTAGATTAAGAGTTTCTCTTTTTAAAAGCCTCTAAAGCAGTATCAAGTATTTTAGAGGCTATAAATCGTTTAGTATTTCTTTCTACATGAGTTATATGCCTTTTTTTATCTATAATAAACACTTCGTTATATTTACTACTAAATCCTATGTCTTGTCTACCAATATCATTAGCTACGATTAAATCAACCTCAGATTTGATAAGTCTATTATATGCACGTTCTATTAATTCACTTTTAGAAACATTAGTTTCTGCTTTAAATGCAACAATAAATAAATTATAATCTTTTTTTCTCGCAACATCAATTATTTTCGGAGTTAATTTCATATTGAGTCTTAATTCTTCGACATTATGGGATGAAATTTTTCCCTCAATATATTCTGTAGGTTTATAATCACTGACTGCTGCTGCCGAAATGAAAAAATCATAATTACTATATGAAATTTCATCTTTTACAGCGTTTATAAAATCATCAGTTGAAATTACATGTTTAGTATTTATATAATCTGGAAGTTTTACCATACATTCTCCAGCAATTAACAATACTTCTGCTCCTCGGGCAGATGCTTCTTTAGCTAATTCTACCCCCATTCTTCCTGATGATTTGTTTGAAACGAATCGAACTGAATCTATTGCTTCTCTTGTTGGACCTGCTGTTATTAGTATTTTCTTTCCTTCAAAATCTTTCTTGGTAATTAATAAATCTATGACTCTATCAATAATATCATCAATTCGAGCAATTTTTGCTTTTCCTTCTGAAAGTCTGGGTCCTAAAATTTCAACTCCACATTCCCGTAATTTTTGTTCATTCTTTTCTAAGATTGGATGTCTATACATACTCTCATGCATCGCTGGTACAATGACAATTGGCAAGGAGGATCCAAACGCAGTTGATGCGACAGTTGTTACTGGAGTATCATCAATTCCATTAGCTATTTTTGAAATAGTATTTGCCGTAGCGGGACATATTAAAATCAAGTCTGCTTTTCCAACACTTCGAGGCCTATCCCCAGCCAAATAAACATGTTCAACTGCTCCTGTTAATTTTGTGATTACTTTATTTCCTGTAGCCCATTCCATTAATGCGGGATTGATCAATTCTGTAGCGGCTTTAGACATTACACAGATGACTTCAGCTCCTAATCTCATAAGTTCTCTTGCTACTATAGGAGAAGAAATTACTGCTACTGAACCAGTTAGACACACACAAATCGTTTTTCCCCTAAGAATCGTTCCTTTACTTTCAACAATATCTTTTGAAGGGTGTTGAAAATTAATTTTTTTCATTTTCTGGTTAACTCGTTTACTAAGTATCAATTATACTTTCAGATTCTACTTAAATAAAATTTATGTTTTAGTAAAAAGACTTATGATACCTAAAAAATTATTCTTTTAATAAATTCACCCAAATTCATAGATTGAAAGAATATTTACTTTTTTTAATCTCATATTTGTAATTATTATTTACCCTTTTTTTATTTACAATTTTAAATAGATAAATTAGGACAATATTACAAGTTTTAATAAAAAATAGTGAAATATATGCTTCAAATTTGTGATTTACATATTCATAGTAAATTTTCAGGTGGAGCAAGTAAAAATATTGATGTGTTTAAATTAGCTTTTAATTGCAAGGTTAAAGGAATCAATATCATCGGAACAGGCGATTGTCTTCATCCACTATGGATAAGCGAATTAAAAAACAATTTAATTGAATACTCTGATGGAATGTTTTTTAATCCAAAAGTGTTAGAAGTGTATTTCATTTTACAATCTGAAATTGAGGCAATTTGGAAAAATGATTTAAATGTCAAAAGGGTTCATTTTATTCTTTTATTTCCAAGTTTTGAAAAAGTAGAAGAATCCGTCAGATACTTGTCGAAATTTGGAAATGTTGCTATTGAAGGTAGACCTAAAATTTTTATTTCTGCAGAAAAATTAATCTTTGGGTTAAAATCGATAGATAAAGCCATTGAAATAATACCTGCTCATATATTTACACCCTTTTTTGGCATATTTGGTGAAAAATCACATTTCAACACAATAAAAGAAGCTTTAGGAAATGGTGTAAACTACATTAATTCAATTGAAACTGGATTAAGCTCAGATCCATTAATGGTTAGAAGAATTTCAGAATTAAATAGAGTTTCTGTTATATCAAATTCAGACAGTCATTCAATCAATTTTCATCGGTTAGGGCGAGAAGCTACTTTACTTAGATTTAATAAACTAAATTATCAAAACTTAGTGCATTCATTAAAACGAAATAAAATAGTAAAAACTTATGAATTTAAACCGTCCCAAGGTAAATATTATTATGATGGTCATAGACCCGAACGCCACATTGATAAAAAAGATTACTTTTGCAGTCCAAAACTTAATATAAATAAATGTCCTTATTGTAGAAAAGAGTTAACTAAAGGTGTTTTATCCAGAGTACTGGAATTAAGTGATCAAATAAATCCTTTTAAATTAAATTTTCAATACATTATTCCTTTATTACATCTAATAACAATTGTGTTAGGTGGATCTGAATATGATAGAAGAAATTTATCAATATACAAAAAATTAGTAGCAGATAATAACGGTGAGTATGCTATATGGGAAGGAAAGAGTAATTTTGATAATATCCCTGAGAAATTAATCGTAGCAATTGAAAAAATAAGGAAAGGGAAATTTTGGTTTATACCGGGGCATGATGCTATTTATGGAAAATTACAATTTGAAAATTGAATTAATAAATCAATTATTTCGATTTACAATTTTTAATTTTAGATTTAATTTTGAGCTAAAATCATGAAATTTCTTAAATTTTTCAGGATTTAGGATTAATTTCTAAAATTTGTTTTTACCCATACAAAATATTTCGTTTCGCAAAACATTTATATATCTGCTTAATTATATACATATTGAAAAAATCAAAAAGTGATAAAAAATGTTAGAAAAAGCAAATAAAATCAGATTTCTTAATTCTATGAAGAACAAGTGTTTTTTGTATGAAACTATTAATAAAAAGCCAGGATTAACTATTTATGACCTAACAAAAGAAGTAAATTGGACTTCTGGAAAAGTTAATCATTACATTCAGAAATTACTTAAAGATAGATTAATAAAGAACTCTACTGAAATTGAAAATGGAAGGGTTAAGAAACAGTACTTCCCTGTAGATTATAAAGAATTAATTAATTGGGATGAAATGACTTATAATAATGGTGATAAAAATGGTACGTAAAAACATTACTAAAAATAATGAGAATTTATTATATATTGAATATGTTCCCCTTGCAAAATTCGTAAAAATACTAATATCTTTGGTATTTGTATTTAGTATTTTTATGGTTATTACTATTTCTGCTTTAATAACTCAAGTAATGATACCTTTACTCAGTATTTCAGGAGGGCTATGTTTTTTTATATTACTCGTCTATTTGAATTATAGAGGTTTACAAATCACTTTAACTAGAAATCAAATAAAAGTAAAGTATGGAATATTCAACCATAAGATAATTCTTTTGAAAAAGATAATGAGTTGTAAAACAACAAAAGCAACTTTTGAGAAGTATGGTGGAGTAGGAATTCGATTAGGCTCAGATGGTTCACGGGCTTATAATACTGATTTTGGAGACGCTGTAAAACTTACTTATCAAAATGGAAGACCATTCATATTTTCTACAAGAAATCCTCAAAAAATATGTAATTTAATAAACGAACTTTCTAAATAAATGGTTATTATATTATACCATGAAGAACAATAGCTTTTTTATTATTGGAGTCAAAAATTTGATTAAACTCCCTGAATCTATTTGAAATTTAAAATCTTGAAATATCTTTAATTTTATTATTGTTAGATTTTATAAAAAAATCACAGGAGTATATTTTAACCCCATCACTGACATTTGTATCCACCCAAAATGGGATGTTCTAGAAATTATTGGGTGGGTACAAAATCCAGTGGTAAAAAAAAATTTAATTTTTTCATGAAAAAAATAAAATTAAAGTTCAACCATTATAATATTATATTTTTATATTTAAGTTAAGGTTGGACTAAGATATGACAGAAATGTTATTAAGTACAATAACACCAATTTTTAAATTACAATTTGAAAATTGAATTAATAAATTAATTATTCCGATTTACAATTTTTAATTTTAGATTTAATTTTGAACTAAAATCATGAAATTTCTTAAATTTTTCAGGTTTTAAAATTGATTTGTTCTGTTCATGAAGAATCTCTAAAAACTTTATGCCATAATATGTCTTAATAATTTCAGTCATATCATATAAAAGCTCATCTTTATCATAAAATCTAAATACTGTAGAGGATTCAAATTCTTCTTTTCTAATATTAAGAATATCATTGGAATACTTAAAAAATGGAGTATGCTTTATTTTTTTCAGATCAAATATAATTGTACTTCCAAACTTCCTTTGATCTAAAATCTTTTTTACAATAGCATGGATTTCGTTCAAAAATCTTGATTTAAATTCTTTTAAAGCAATATCTGAGTAAAGCATTCTTTTTAGGATGTCAGTATAGGGTAGATCTAATCCGGCTAATTCATTACTTAAATTTAATAAAGTTAATATTTGATTAGTATTAGGAATATTATTATTTTTTAATTCTTCAAATATGTAATCTTTCTCTTTAAAAATATAATTTAACAAGAATTCGTTAAAAGCTTTAATAAACAAATTATAATTAGGCACAAATAGTTTATTTGGATTATTAAACACTATTTCATTAGCATGAAATGGATTAATTTCCCTATTTAATACTGCTCTTACAAGTGAAATCGGATAATACCCTTCTATAAATTCCATACCTTTAGAAACACTTTTAATAGCATCTTTAAAAGAACATTTTTTTATTACATTAACTGTTTTAATTATTCTACTTTCAATTTTAACGGGGGTTTTTTTACAATAACACAAATCAAAAGGTTTTAAATCATGAAATAAAGGATTATTATAATCAGGAATTATTATTTGAGATCCATACGCATTAACTATGCTCCCCTGCAATGGTTTATAAGCTAAATCCCACTCTATAATCATTAAATCTTCTGCATATCCATGATCAAGATCATAACTATACTCAATAATCTCACTTGATAAAGATAATCCATTTATGGATTTTATTTCATAATTTTTTATTTCCCCCCAAAACTGTTGCCTATAATAAAATACATCTTGAAAACTACTTATATCATCTAGAAATAACTCCTTCATTATAAAATAATTTACACCAATTTCAGAAGATTTAATAGTTTGTTCATTTAGACCAAAAAATCCAATATGAGAAATAATATAATTATATACGGGATTTTTTAAATTCTCTTCACTATGTTTTACAATGTAAGCGTTTCTTTTTTTTATGAACTCTCCTTTTGTTTTTTTAATATCATATTTCTCAATCAATAGTTTTAGAAATGCAAATTTTTTAAGATAAACCTTTTTCTCCAATTCTTGTATTTCTTCTTTATATCTCTTATATGCATTATAATAAGATTCCTTAGGAATATTTATTACCTGAAATTGTTTTTTTAATAGTTTTAATTTGTCAATCATACAAAAATCATCAATTTCTGAGAAAAAATAATTCAAAAGTTTGTTTTTCAGAGATTCTAATTGAATTTGAGAAAAAATATCTATAAATCTAGGATTTATAATAATAAATTGATTATAATTTCGTTTGATTAGATAAATTGAAAAATAGTTTTCATTAAAATTTGAAGAATGCACCAATTCGTTTAATTTATCAAATTCTGATGCTAAAAATGATATATTTTTAAATTCAAGCATTTTTTCTATAGATTCAATGATTTTAAGAAGATCAAAAAAAGGATATTCAGATATTACGTTTAAGAATTTTATAAAGCCTTTTTCTATATTATCATTAAATTTTAAAAAGTAATTATCTAATTCATTTTCATATCCATTTTTTAAAAATTCAAAGAATTCGATAAAGAAATTATGGTTAATCGCTGTATCTAAGTAAGTCTCAATAATATCTTCACTTTCGAACTGATTGATAATTGCCTTATTTAAATAGCTAAGGGCTTCAACACAATTATTATGATCAAGACAACTATTAGCTAAAAGAAGAAAATTCTCTCTTTTTTTATATGAACCAATATCTTCAGAGGTTAAGTTAAAAGATTTTAAATTTTCTAAGATATTCTGAGCAATACTACTTTTAATAATTAATAATAATTTAATTAAATGAACACAAATCTTTTTTTCTCTTTCAGGATGAATCAGAAATGAAGGGCAGTCATGAAAGATTTCATTATTCTTCTCATCTATTATAAGATGAAATTCACGTTCATTATCTAAAACAATACTTCTTATTTTTAGGGGATTTTCTTCGATGTCAATAATATTGATTTTATTAGTAAGAAATTTAAGAGATTTTTGATATAACTTTACTCCAAACTTATCAATTATTAAACTTGATATTGACTTTTTTACCATTAATTTAAAACCTTGAGTTAATAATATCGGAAAACAACTTAGGAAAATCTTCCCAATTTTTAATAGAAAGCAACTGTCCTCCCGCTACTTTTACCATTTTTTTAGCCTCCTTTAAATTATAGGAAGTTTCAGGACAAACTAGAATGAAATCGACTCCTAACGAACGCATTTTCCTAAATTCTATTAATGCTTCTTTAATATCAAAAACTTCAGCATCAGTAAATAATATATTTAATTTTTCTCGTGAACTCGAGTGATCTTTAAATTGTTTATTTGCCCATTCAAGGGCACTTTGTAATCGTGTCCCACCTCTAGCTTTAATTGAAAGAAGCTCATCCGCAATCTTTTCTAAATTTACATCTTCATCTAAATTTTTTAAAACATGAGTATTAGATTCAAAAAAAGTGATTCCTAGTTCATCTTTTCTTAATGAATATATTAACATAGTCGCTGAAATCGCCATGTAAGTAAGTTTATCTCCACTCATACTTCCTGAGATATCAAGTTCGAAACATGCTGTTCGAAGTCCTTTTGCTGTTTCAAAAACAAAAAAGTCATCATATTTAATATGATCTAATTTTTTACCCTTTTCTAAGATATTATTTATCGTTTCCTCCAGATCAATATTTTCAAAATCATCTCCTATTGAATATGGTCTTACTATATTAATTGGTATTGGCCCCGTTGTAGAACTACCTAAATGCGATCGTGAATAATATATACCTAATTCAACCAACATTTTTTTTGCTAATTCTTTTACTTTTTGTTTTGTTGTTTCTGGTAGATTTTTTCGATGAATAAACCATTGTTTAAGTAAATTCTCTCCACTTCCAGCAGATAAACAGGATATCATCTTATTCTCCCCTTCTTGACCACCTACTTGTTGGGCGCTTTTTAAGGCTTCACTTAAATTAAAATTTCCAAGAGCACCTAAAGCATCTCTATTGTCAGAAGCTAAAGCACTAGCAGTTAATTCTTTTATTCTCTCATAATTTAGTTGATCTTGAATTTGATTCATTAAGTTACTTAGTCTTTGAAAATCAGTATTTTTTTTCTCTACTAATTTTTTGAGCAATTGGTAAGTTGGTTCGATTAATTCAAAGATTTCATCTTCAGGCATACTAAGTTTTTCTCCCATTTCTTTAATAATTTCGGATTTTGGGTTCAATCCTATTTTTCTTAAAAACTCAGTAGCATTTCTTAGTTGATAAGGTGTTTCACAAGATTCTAAAGTTAAATTGGTAAGATTTGGAATATTTTGTGCCATTTTTTGGCTACAATGCATATTTTGACAACTATTCATAAGCTGTTGCATTTGATTGGTAAGAGATTTGAAAGCCTCAAATTTTTTGTTTTGAGACAGTGCTTCTTTTATGGCATTTTGAAGTGCTTGATTAAATAATGAATTCCATGATTTGTTGGCAAATGCAGTTTTTGTTAAAGTTTCTAATGATAGATTCATTTTGATATTATTCTGTTGATCATATTTATCTATTAAAGATGATCTGAGATTAGTACCAAAAAATTGATCTAGTGAATTTGCTAAATTAAAATTATGTTCAAATGAAGATTGGTCTATACTATTGCTTAGAATTTTATCTTGATTAAATTTCGGAGGTTCTCCTAAACGTTTGGCTGATTGAAATAATTGATCTAAATTTTCAATCTTGTTTTCAAGCTCATTTTTTAGATTATCTAATTTTTCTATAGAAATACCACCAGTTTCTTTTAGAAATTTCATGGATTGAAGTAAATCTTCTAGATTTCCTGATTTTAACAGGTCATTTAGATCAGTATCAATATTTTGATTATTTAAGGCTTTACTTGTAATTCTTTCCCATTCCCTTAGAGATTGTTCTTGAATTAAATCATTCAATCCTAAATTACTCCCAGCTTTGAGATCTTTTGGATCTAAGGAATTTATCTTTTGAATCATTCGATTTTTGGCTTCTTCAAGTAATTTCTCAAATGAAGTAATTTCTTCTTTATATAATTCAGAATTATCATTGAAGAAATTAAGTGCAGATTTATAAGGTTCTTCATTTCTCTTTTGATTTAATTGTTCCATGAATTCTTCTAATTGCTGAATCATGTCTGTATCAAATGATTTTGATAATTCGATCTCATCTATTAGATCTTGTAGTTGATCCAACTCTGATTTGATCCCGGAACTTTTCAATTCATCCTCAAAATCATCGATCTCATTCTCAGTAAAGAATGATTTTATTAAGTCTTTCTTGTAATTTGGAAAGAGAATCTCAAAAGCTATATCTTTTGCTAAATTTTGGTTATCTGGAAATGAGGTAACCGTACTAATTTCAATAAAGTCATTTGGAGTAATTGATCCTTTCCGATAAAATCTTGACACGATTAAATTTGGTATAGATAACACTTGTCTTGGAGATGGCATTTGAATTATATCTGGATGATTTCTCATCCTTCTTATAAACTCTACTGCAAACTCGCAAGGGTTTTCAGGAAATACTCCCAATTATTTATCCTCCTAAGGTCTTAAGAATAATATTTTCTATTACATTTTCTACTTTTACTCCAGGTTTAGGTTTTAAACTCCCCAATAAAACGTGACGAGCAATTTCTGACAGATAAACATACACTGATTCTTTTTCTTTCACTTTTTTCTCTTTTTCTAATAGTCTTTTTCTTGCTAATAACTTTGCTATAGCAATTCCAGCTCTTATAGAAGCAGGTATTTCAATATCAATTTTGTTTTGTCTAGTTTCTTTAATAATTGAATATATCAATTCTAATTCAGATTCTTCAATAACAAAGTGTTCAGGTAAATTAATTCTTATGATGTCTAATTCAGTAGATTTATCTGGATAAGTTAATTTGATCCAAACTTTTATTCTATCTTTTAAAGCTTCTGATAAGCGATGAGTTCCTGACAATTCTTCAGGGTTCATTGCGCATATAAAGAAAAAATCTTTATCTGCTTTTATTCGCCCTAAATGGGGGATTCCAATAGATGCTTCCTCTAAGGGCTCTAATAATGTATTTTGAGAATATTCTGTAGCCCTATTAATTTCATTAGCTAAAAAAGTACCACCTTCTAGCATTGCGTTTAGTAATGGCCCTGAATTAAATGCTTCTAATACAAATCCTTTCTTTAATGTAATTGCTGGATCAAATGAACCTATAAAATGGGATGGTTTAATACTTTCATCCATAGTTAACCATTGAAAGCTCCTATTTTTGTTTTCCTTCACCCTTAAACTCGCAAAGTATCGACATAATATAGTTTTTCCAACACCTGGCGGTCCAACTAAAGCAGGGAATAATCCTGTTGATTCTGCATCTCTTAGTAGTTCTAATGCTTTACCATACTGACCTGAAAGAACTATGTCAATTTGTTCTTCAGAAATATCTTTTATGACGCGCTGATTAAATAACTCTTCAAACCGTTGTTTATTTATCATGATTATATCTCAAAAGCATTTTGAATACGGTTATGATTTTCTTACATGAATATTAAGTGTTTGTTAATATTAAACTTTAAAGTTAATAATTAAAAGATACTATATTTTCTTAACCAGTTTAATTGATTTTTTATAGGTCCTAAGAGATATTTAAGTAGATATGATAAAGCCTTATTTTGAAGAAGAAGATTTTGCATTGTATCATGGAGACATTTTAGAGGTACTTAATCAATTCGAAAATAGAAAATTTGATTTAATATTTGCTGATCCACCTTACTTCTTATCAAATGATGGGATTACATGTAAATCAGGAAAGATGGTCTCTGTTAATAAGGGGAAATGGGATAAATCAAAGGGTTTCGATGAAGACTTTAATTTTATGGATTCTTGGTTAAAAGCTTGTAGAAGAGTATTAAATAAAAATGGTAGTATATGGGTTTCTGGAACTTTGCATATTATCTACAAAGTGGGTTATCTATTAGAAAAAAATGGTTATGATCTAATTAATGATATTGTAATGTATAAACCGAATGCTCCACCTAATTTATCATGCAAATATTTTACTCATAGCCATGAAATTATATTATGGGCTCGTAAATCTAAAAACTCCCTCCATACATTTAATTATGATAAAATGAAGTCTTGGAATAACCCTAAAGATAAATTGAAGAATAAAGATAAGCAAATGAGAAGTGTTTGGTCAATTCCTTTAATGCCTAAAGATGAGAAAGAATTTGGCAAACATCCCACACAAAAACCATTAGAATTATTGAATAGAATAATATCTTCTTCTTCAAATGAAGGGGATTATATATTAGATCCTTTTGTAGGTTCTGGTACCACTGGAATTGTTAGTAATATTTTAAATCGTAAATTTATAGGAATAGATTCAAATAAAGAATATTTAAATCTTGCTATTAAGAGATATAAAGACAAAACTAAAAGAAATCTACTGTTTTCTTCCGGAACTAAAAAGGATTTAATGAAATATATATAAGTCTTTAAGATTAAATATTCTCTTTAAAAAACGATTATAAAAACGTTTATTAGAAAAAACACTTATATTTTTAACTATACTGAATTAGTGATACTATGTAGTGATATAAATGCAAATAGAGCAAATTTCTCCTTCTAATTATGAAGAACGTATTGAAAGGATGAAAAATAGAGTTATACTCCAACCTCATGAAATTTGTAGTGAGAGAGCTAGATTATTTACCGAATCTTATAAAAATTCTAGAGGAGAACCTTCAATTATTAGGTTTGCTAAAGCTATGAATTATCTAATGTTAAATATGACAATTAATATTTTTGAAGATGAGTTTATAGTTGGAAATCATTGTTCTAAATTTGTAGGAACACCGTTATATCCAGAGGTTCGAGTAGATACTATTGAATTGGATTTAGATCTTTATAATGCAAGAGACGTTCAGAGGTTTTTATTATCCGAACAAGATAAAGATCTATTAAAGAAAGAAATTATTCCATACTGGAAATCTGAGGAAGAAACTGTAAAATCCAGATTTGATTCCTATTTAAACCCTAAATTGTATAATCTTATGTTAAATCTACTTTATATTGTAGATGTTAATCTTACTAATGGAGTAGGACATTTTATTCCTGGATATGAAAATGTTTTAAAAGAGGGATTTGATGGCTTGATTAATAAAGCTCAAAATAAATTGAGAGAGATCTCTAATGATAAAACAAAATCCAATTTCTTAAGTTCAGTTATTATTGTTTTAAATGGAGCAAAAAAATTCATAAATAGATTTTCTGATTTAGCCAAAATTATGGAAAGAAATGAGAAAAACACTCATAGGAAAAAGGAACTCCATGAGATTTCACAAATATGCTCAAATATTTCAGGTAGTGCCCCAAAAACATTTAAAGAAGCATTACAACTAATTTATTTCACTCGTATAATCGCGGGATTAGAAGATGGTGGATTTGCCATTAGTATCGGAAGGTTAGATCAAATATTATATCCATTTTATTGCAATGATAAGAAAAAAGGGATAATTACTGACCAAAATATAAAATTTCTTATTGAATGCTTTTATCTTAAACTATCAACATTATGGAATTATGTTCTCCATAAAGGAATTGTGGCTGGAGAAGGACCTCCAATTGCGATAAATCTAACTATAGGTGGAGTTAACAAGGATGGGAAGAATGTAACCAATGAATTATCTTATCTCTTATTAGAGTCTTATAATCATTTGAAAACAGTTCAACCCGCATTTTCCATTCGGATTCATAAAAATACTCCTGATGATTTGATTGTAAAAGCAGGGGAAGCATTTAAATCAGGAACAAGTATGGCGATGTTTAATGATTTAGTTATGGTTCCAGGGTTGAATGCACTAGGTTATTCTCTTGAGGATGCAAGAGAATATGCTCCCATCGGTTGTGTAGAACCAGGACATCCACATAAGTCATATGGCTGCACTAATGCATCACAGTTAAATATAGTAAAATGTCTTGAATTGACTTTAAATAATGGAACTGATATGTTTACAAAAAAGAAATATGGGATTGAAAATTCAAAGAAAATTACATCTT
>Ga0209635_10000289_pt1 | contig 33309 bp, 31 predicted proteins | sample DeeMarSWOR230_32_FD_187463 | JGI IMG/M metagenome (GOLD analysis project Ga0209635, IMG submission 187463) | Marine sediment microbial communities from White Oak River estuary, North Carolina - WOR-2-30_32 (SPAdes) (version 2) | ecosystem: Environmental > Aquatic > Marine > Intertidal zone >...
TGAACAACAATGTGGGGTTCATTTTTCATTAGAGCAAAAATTGGAAATTGGAAATCTTCTCTTGAAGGAATTTAAAGTTGCAGAGACTATGGAAGTTCATTGTTATTCTCATACCCTAGAGGAAGCGAGAGAAATCGTAAATTCATTCGGCAAAGATAAAATTATTTTGCATCACAGGTTATGTAAAGAGGATATAGACGTCTCTAGAAAATGTGGAAAAGATGTCTGGGTCGGAATGTATATAGGTACTTCAGATAGTCATTTGGCATCAATGGACTTAAACGAGGAAGGCCTTATGAGGAAGCTTGCTGATACACTAGAATATGCTCATCAAGCTGGCGTAAAGATAGGTAAGATAGCTTTGGAAGATGCACCAAATACGAACTTCAGATTTATGGAAAAGTTGATTCGAATAATGGAAAGATCACCCGTGGAAATAAGGAGTTTAAGTCCAGCTATGACTGTTGATAGATTCGGTCCTGAGTTCTATGGAAAATTCATAAAAAGTTTAAAGGAAATCACTGAAATACCGATTATGGTTCACTATCACAACGATTTAGGCTTAGCAGTTCAAGGTTGTTGGGAAGCTTTCAAGGCCGGAGCTCGAATATTCAATACCTCTGTATTGGGATTGGGGGAAAGAGCTGGAATAATACCATTTGAGCAGTGGGCGGTATGTTTTAGTATGCATGGTTTAAAAGAGATAAACACTGGGACAATAAACAAGATCTGCGAAGTTGTTATGAAGCATTCAGGAATAAAACCAACTAATCATACACCAATTATCGGTTCAAATGTGTTCACGCATAAAGCAGGGGCTCATACAAGAAAAATCTTACATAATCCAGAAACTTATGAACCCTTTTCACCCGAATTCCTGGGTAGAAATGACAGGAGAGTTATCTTATCTCACCTTTCGGGAAAAAGCAATGTTTTTTTTAAGCTGAAGAACGAGTATGAAATGGGTTTAGACGGGATTTCAAACGGTGTTTTGAAAAGAATAGGAGAAAGAGTCAGAGTGCATTCCTTGAAATGGAAGAGTGATCTCTCTACTGAAGAATTTGAAAAAATTCTTTCTGAGGAGTTAGGGATAAAAATTGAAGAGATAATAAAGAGGAGGAAGTTTTCTGAACCCTTTTCTGGAACGATTTTTGTCAAGGTCAAACCCAGTTCTCTTTCTGAGGTTGGTAAGAATATAAGAATGATTATAAGAGAAGCAACAAACATATGTGAGGTACTGGGTAAGGATGTGGATTTAAAGGTAGATATAGAGACTACTTCTTCTGCTCTACTTGACGAGTATGCAAACGTTATTCGATCTATAAATGGGGTAGAAGGTACGACAACGTTTGTAGCGACAAGAAAGTATTGATAATTATCATTATAAAGGACTAAAGAATTATTAAAGTAGTTCTCAGAAATCTATTATAATGAAAAAATTACTAAAAGTTATTGAAAATCTGAAGAAGACTAAAGTAAAAAATTTAGTAGATGTTCGTATAAAAGAATTCAAAGAAATTGGCGATAAAACGAGCAATGAAATTTTCAGAGAACTTTGTTTCTGCATTCTGACTGCGAATTTCAATGCTGAGAGAAGCATAAAAATCCAGAACGAACTATGTGACGGATTTTTAGTCCTAAATCAATCTCAACTTTCAAAGGAATTAGAATATCTTGGTCATCGGTATCCCCGTGCAAGAACAAAATATATTTTAGATGCAAGAAGGTACAAAGACTCACTAAAAGATATTATCGAATCCTTTGATACTGAAGGTGGAATGAGAGAGTGGTTGGTTAAAAATGTTAAAGGATTGGGATATAAAGAAGCAAGCCATTTTCTCAGGAATATCGGTTACACAAATCTTGCAATTATAGATTTTCATATAATCAACGTATTAGTGAGATACAACTTGATTAAAAAACCAAGGACAATAACGAAAAAGAAATACCTGGAAATTGAAGACATACTTAAAGAAATTGCAAGAAAATTGAATCTAAATTTGGCAGAGTTAGATTTGTATTTATGGTATATGGAAACTGGAAAAATATTAAAATAAACTTTAATGAATACTTAAAACTTGTTAACAAAAATGAAAAAAAGAAAAATCAAACTTCTTTATACACTTGTCCATAGAGGCTATAAGCCATTACTCCCATTATGAACCATGCTAAAGCCGTTCCTACAATTGGTATGAATGAAAGTATCCAACTGATAATCGCTGTTATTATTAACACAACAATCCAGACAATGAAATAATTTCCTGTGAACGCTTTCTTGAACACTGAGCCAAGACTGAACGCCTCACTGAATTTGTTGGATTTAACATAGCTTAAGATTGCTATCGGTGTAACATAAAATGCAATTAATGCTAAGATGAATGCGAATATCACTATCGGTGCTGCAGCAATCAAGGTTGGTAGAGCCAAAACCCAATTTTGTGACATCATTTGTCCCATGACTTCTGGAGAAGTCTCGCCTGTCAACATTTCTGGTGTTATCGTAGAACCAAAGAAAGTAGCTATCAACGATAGAATCGTAAGTCCCGCTCCCACGACAAATACTATGATCGCTGGAATCATGTATATCAACATTATTATGTCAGAGAGTAAGCCTTTGATGAAAAGATTTCCCCAGTTTTTCCATTCGGGCATCTTTGAAGAAATTTTTGTCTTTCCTAGTCCAGAACTCTCCAGTATGAAGCCCTTGGCGAACCAATGAACTATTGGAATCAAACTCAATACTATCCCGATCAAAAGTTTCACTAGATCCGTGAAGGGTTTCTTTATAGCCTCGCCATAATTCACCATTTTTTTACCCCCTCCTTCATTTTCTTTTAATTTCTAGGCATTTATAAATTTTCAACCTTGCGAATCAAGAAGATTTATTATTTAACTGATCAAGTTTGTTTTGTTTCTTGAGGTTTTAATCTGCGACTACATACACTTTTTGTCGAGCATAGAATTCTCAGTACCCATTCCAACAATACAGCGAAAACCAAAAATTGAAGCATTTCAACCCATAGAGATGATAATGCATTTATGCGTTCAACCAAAAGGTCCCGTGAGAAAAAAGTAGGATCAACCAACGTTATCGCCAATAAGGCTAGCGGTAACAACTTTGCCAAGTCGTGAGACAAATCTTCTTTATAATAAGAAGCTATTCTTACTGCGGAAACGACGGTAATTGAAGTGAGAATTGCATACCTTACAGGGGCATCTTTAGCCATAATAAATAAGAATAAAGAAAGAACAGCAAACCAGAAAACTACATAGAACGGAAAAACTATGCCGTATTTAATTATGTAGAAGAATGCATCACGGAATTTTTTTAACCTCTTCCATTTAACTTCTGGAAGATCGTATTTTTCTAAGTTCAATTCGAAAATATCCCTTTTAGCGAGTTTTTTGTAGAAGTGATAAACAAAAACGGCATAGAGGAATATACCCAGAGTAAACACTAAGACTTCTAGGTAAGTCCAACCTATCAGTTTGAAAAGTATGTTTTGGTAGGATATAGATTGGAAAGATTGAATTATCTCTGTTACGTTTAAATCGAACATAATTATTATATGTAAACTTTAAATAAATCTTTTAAATGTCCATTTACTTTAATTGATATTATGACAAGATTAATCGTTGTGACTTCAGGAAAGGGTGGAGTTGGTAAGACTACTCTAACTTCTAATCTAGCAGCAGCTCTATCAGATTTGGGAGAGAATGTCATTGCGATGGATGCCAATCTTACAACGCCCAACCTTGGTTTACAGCTCGGTATGCATTTAGTCCCAAGAACTCTACATGATGTTCTCAAAGGAGAAACTAGGTTGACCGATGCCATCTATCCCCATCCTTATGGTTTCAAGATAATCCCAGCCAGTCTTGGTTTGAACGACTTAAAGGACGTGGATGCTGGTCGTTTGCCTGAAGTGAGTTTTCGTCTGCTTGGAAAGGCCGACTATGTAATAATGGATTGTGCCGCAGGACTTGGTAGAGAGGCCATTTCTGCTCTTTCTGCCTCAGATGAAGCGATACTCGTTACAAATCCAGATTTACCGTCTGTGACAGATGCCTTGAAGATATTGAAGCTTGCTCAAGAGTCAAATATTAATGTTTTGGGTGCAGTTGTCAACAGAATAACCGGAAATGAACATGAATTATCCCTCAAAGAAATAAATGGTTTGTTAGGAGTTCCTATAATTGCTGAGATTCCCGAAGATGAGAACGTGGCAAACAGCATTGCTGAAAAGAAGCCTCTCATCGAATATTCACCCAATTCTCCTGCTGCAGTTGAAATCAAGAAGTTGGCTGCGAAATTGAGTGGAAAAGAATACAAAGAACGAATCTTGAGTAGAAGCCTTATACAGAGATTTGTGAGTTGGTTACTGAAGTAATTTTGATTATAAATGTTCGATTAAAAATCTTTTCGAGTAAATACCAACTCCAAGCAGAATGATTACACCCAACAAAAAACTCACGCTCAGCGACAAATACTCTTCTGATACTTCCCAAATAGACCTCCAGATAAGAACACTACCAACTATTACAAAAAATAGTAATATGAAAGATTTGAGTATGCCTTTTTTGGTTGGTTTCTTCATGAATAATTATTTCGTTGTTTTAACTTATGAATTTAGTTAAGATCATTTATTCTTCATGAAATCTTCTAATTTACCAAAAGCCTCATCCATCATTTCTACGGGAGGGAGAATAACGGAACGGAAATGGCCTTTCCCATAAACTGGACAAAACCCAGAACCGTTTGGTAAAACAAGACCAGTGTTTTCCAAAACGTCTAAAGAGAACTCTTTATCTGATTTCCATCTTCCTTTCAAATCTACCTTTGGAAATATGTAGAATGCCCCCTCTGGTTTTTGTGTTTCTATGCCGTCTATCTCATTCAATCTTTTATGGGCAAATTCAGCCCTCTCCTTTAATTTTTTGTTCGTCTCTTCTATGTGATTTTGTGGACCTGAGAATGCAACAGCACACGCCTTCATTATGGGTGTGCAAGCACATAGTCTTTGTCTCGCTAACTGAATTATTGCATACTTTAAATCTCCTAATCTCTCAGTAGGATCATGGAAGAATATGTAACCACATCTCCATCCTGGAGCCAAATAAATTTTTGAGAAACCGTTTAAACCCACTACAGGAAAGTCCTTTACAAGAGATGATAGTCCGACATGCTCAGTTTCTCCAAACACCATTTTATCGTATATTTCGTCAGAAACGAGTAGTATATCGTTCTCAATAGCCACATCTACTATTTCTTTAAGAGTTGATTTATTGTATACTGCACCAGTTGGGTTGTTGGGATTTATTACAACTATTGTTCTAGTCTTATCAGTTATTTTTTTTCTTAAATCATCGACATCAGGATTCCATCCATTTTCTTCGTCTGTCCTGTATGGTACAGGCTTGGCTCCAGAGAGTTGTATGTATTGAATATAAGGAGGATAGGATGGACCTGGTAAGAGAATTTCATCCCCTGGTTCGCATATCGCCTCAAATAGGAAATGTACTCCTTCACTAACACCAAAAGTGATCACCACATCCTTTTCTGTAAGTTTAAGATTATTCTTTTTGTTCTCTCTTTTAACTATGGCCTTTATTAGATCTGGGTCTCCACGCGAAACCGAATAGTTTCCACCACCTTCTTTCAATACTTTTATTAAAGCATCTTTCATGTGTTGTGGAGTATCAAAATCAAATTTGTTTGGGTCCCCTAAATTGAAGAAATAAATCTTTCCCCCCTTCGCATCGAATTTTGGTTTAAGTTCTATAGCTCGAGCTGCTAAATCTCGAAGAGTTGATTCTAGGTTTCTAGTCCGTGCGTTTGGTTTCATAAAATCTTATTCAATTGGTAGTATTTAAAAAATTATTAAAATAATTGGTTAATTGTATTCACTTATGAAATTTCCTATTTTTAACAAATCCTTTTTCAAAATGTCTTTAGGTCTTAGAAGAGTTACTCGGAAGTTACTCTCCCCACCGAATTTTTCACCAGGTGCGACACAAATATGTTCCTTGTATAATAATTTTCGACAGAATTGTTCAGGTGGTACTTTCTTTTTAAGATTATATCTAGGAAACCAATAGAAAGCACCTTCAGGCATATTCAGACTTAAACCTATTTCATTCCCTAATTCATATACAAGTTTTGCTCTTGGCTCTAATTCTCTATTCATTTTTTCTACATGATCTTTGATACATTGTGGATCTTGAAGAACAGCAGCATATGCTTTCTGAACCAGTGTGTTTGCACCTAGGTGTGCTCTTAACCAATTATCACAACCTTCCCACACCTCAGTTAATTCATTATTGGAATCAATCTTAATCATCCAACCAAGCTTTAACCCCGGGCCACAGTCTTCTTTTGCTAATCCACCCAGAATAACTTTAGAAATACCTCTTCCTAGCTCCGAAACTGAGTCATACCCATTTCTAACCCATTTTATATTTCGATAGATCTCATCGGAAATTATAACTTTTCCATATTCTCCAACTATATCAACTAACTCTGTCATAATAGATCTGGGAGTAACACTGCCTGTAGGATTATTCGGGTAATTAAGGATAGCATACCCAACTCTGTCATCTTTTATTTTTTTTCTAAAATCATCAACATCTGGATACCATTTATCTTCTTCAACATTATTAAAAGGAATTACTCCTCCACCAAAAGCTTTTATTAAAGAATAATATAAAAAGTATCCTGGCTTTGGCACCATTATATATTTACGTTTTCTTTTAGGGTCTATCATAGCAAAAAACAAAGCATCAAGACAACCACTAACACCATTCCATATTCGAATATCATCTGGTATCGAATCTAAATTGTATAATTTATTCTCCATTTTAGCAATGGCTTCTCTCAAAATAAGAAGGCCTTTAGAAGATGAGTAAGGAATTTTTTTTCCTTTGCTGCTTTTACCAGTTCTTCTTGTAACTTTGGTAATGTTTGAAAAATTAAAGTTGGATCGCCCTGGTTTAGCATGGTTAGTATTTTACCTTCTCCATTCAATTTCTCCACATCATCTTCAAAACACCTAATAGGAGTATCAATTCCCATAGAACGCTGACTAGCTGGATTTACTTGCATTAAAATCATAATAAAAAAAATAATTTTTAAGATTATGTTTACTCGACAATAATCTAATTTAAATATCTCCTTTCTCTGTACTCTAAAAATTATTTAATCAAATCAAACAATGAATCAACATTAAACTCAGAAGCAGCAGCAGGCATCTCCAACTCCCAATTCGATATAACTTCAGGATGAATCTCACCAAACCTCCCAATATCCTTACCACCAAATATTACCTTGGCCGCTCTCCCAAGGATGAAACAAGGCAATGACGATTCTTCTATTTTGTAACCTTTAATTCCAAGATTATTCAAGACACTCTCAACTAAAGATTTCATTTCAGAGAAACTAGCTTTGGAATGACAAAGGACGATGCTCAGTCCTCTCACAGTCTTCGATCCTGTATCAGAATGAGGATCTAATTGTATAACATCTCCGACCTCAAAAATATTCTGTGGGTATTCCCTGTGTCTGTTCCTCCATAGAACTTCCATCAGACTCGGCAACAACCAACTCCTGATTATAGAATACTCTTCTGTCTTAGGGTTGGCGGTTTCTATTAAATCCTTCGGTTCCATTCCCATTTTCTTGTATGAATTGTCCTTGTTAGTTAGCATGAAAGTGACGACTTCCTGTAATCCGTAACCAACCATCAAACTCCTTAGTTTTGTGGAGAATGTTTCCAAGGGATTTTCCTCACCTATCGTCGAGATGTTAGGAATTTCGGGTTCAAACTTTTCGTAACCATAGGCAATGGCTATGTCTTCTGTTAGGTCCATGCCGTGCATTATATCTGTCCTATAACAAGGGATTATGACTAGGAGTTTTTTCTCCCCCATTTCAGTTGCTTCGAAACCCATTTTTTCCAAGAGTCTGGCCATTTCATGTACTGATAAATCCAATCCCAGTAAACGGTTGACGTATCCAGGATCAAGGTTCATCATCTTAGTTTCAAGGTTCGGTGTTTCAATCGTCCTGTCATGATACTTAACCCTGATGAGGTGGGTTCTTCCTCCCCTTTCTGCTAGAGAAGTAACAACTATGTTCAGAATTTCGTTGATAGTCTTCTCATCCGACCCTGTAACATCGATAAAGAGATTCTTCGTTTTCTCATCGACCATGGTATGGATCGAATTGATAATAGGAGGCATCGCCATTACTTTTTCATCAGCATCCATCAATAACGGATACTTCTCTTTTCCTTTCAATATCCACCCGTAATCCTTACCTTTTGGCGTATGTTTCAGGATATTGTCTAGAGTCATTTCTTTAGTTTCTCCCAACGGAATGAACTTGAAAGAGGAATCTTTAACTGTGTATAACAAAGGAAACTTCACCTTGTCCAGATCATGAACTCCTATTGCTGCTTTTCTTCTCTTCCTGGCATGAGTCATGTGTAATTTTTCCTGAATCTGCATCAAAGACCTGATAGATTCGTCAGTAAAAGTCATCCCAGTTACAGCAGCACAAACGATGAAAGGTCTTATTGGTTTTGTGTCTGAATCCACCTTTACCATGTATTCTGACTTTTCGGCTTTGTATTTTCTCAGGCCAGTTTGAATTTCCATGAATGATGAGAAAGCCCTTGCCAGACCTTCAACAGAAAGCATATCAGGTCTGTTTGGGTTAACTTCGACAGAGAATTCATCCCTTTCTTTACCTTCCCAGGCCACGCCCAGCATTGGTAATCTGTCTTCTATTTCTTGCATCGGAATATCTTTACCTATTAGTTTACAGAAGTCATTCTTATCAACGGTAATTACTGGCATTCATCCACCATTTGAATAATATTGTTCTATCATTTTCTTTGTTGGTACATATATGGATTTAGGAAGATTATTAGGACTGAACCATTCCCATCTTTCTATCTCATCAGGTTCCATTACTTTAGGTTCACCTTTTACTATCCTTGGCTTAAATCCAAAGGTAATGTAAGGTAATCCATCGATGTCATTCACATGTTTTGTGATCAATTCTAAGTCGTCGATTTCTAAACCAGTTTCTTCTCTAGCCTCTCTTTTGGCAGCTTCAACGTAAGTTTCATCTGACTTTAATTTACCTCCGATAAGAGTCCATGTTCCGTTAGCCCAACCCTCGCATCTTTTACCGAGTAATATTTTTCCGTTTCTTTCTATTAGGACTCCGACACCAAGTTTTGATTTTTCTTTCATTTGAATCTTATTTAATTAAATCCAAATTACCATTTATAACGATTGGTTTAACGCCTTCAATCTCTTCTATAATGAAAGAGAATTTTTCATTTCTTGGAATTGGATTTAAGAAGAATACTTTCTTGTTATAATAAAAGGCAAACATTATCTCTGCGAAAGTATTGCCACCTATGTAATTTTTTATCCCATTCTTCTCCAAGTTTACGACGAGTATAGCATCGCTGTTCAAGATCTTATCAAAATAGTCTTTCATATAGTGAGGTTTAATCCTGTAATATCTTTTTTTGTCATTTTTTAGCTTAGCAACATCGTCTGCATTCTTTAGGGAAAGTTTTTCTAATGCAGGAGGTAGTATAACCCCATGACCCTTTGCCTTAAGTTGATATTTTATTTTGTTTATTTCTTCAACAAAGCTTAAACTACCACATAGAGCTACTTTCACCCAATCACTTTATTCAATAAATAATCTTAGAATTTTAAATCTTTCAGGACATCTTTCCAAATTGTTTATCAAGTTTTTTTCTAACCTTTCTAAAACATTTATTCAAATCTAAATCAAGACAATTAGCTAAGGCACTCGTCACGAAAAGAACATCTCCAACTTCAACTTCAATGTCAAAATCTTCTATTCTTTTATGTTTCTTATGACCTTCTTGCATCGATAAAATTTCCCCAATCTCACTGACTTCTTCAACTAGTCTGGCAAAATAATTCCACTTACTCCAGTCCCCCTCACCAATAGTTTTTATCCACTCATCAACGTATTCTTGAAGTTCTTTCAAGTCCATAAAATAAAATTTGAAGAAAAGATTCATTTCATTTTTCTCAAAAGAGTTTGAGTAAAGGTTTTAAAGTTGGACTCCAAGAATTATAGGTTATATGAAAGATATCAGACAGATTCTCGCCAATGAAACTCGCTTAAGAATCCTAGAAATGCTTAATTACGGCAAAAAGATGACCTTCACTGAATTATTGAAGTACTCTAATATTCCTTCCAATCAATTTGCTTATCATCTGAAACTATTATTGGAGAGCGGGATGATTGAATCCGAGGAGGATAGTTATAAACTATCTTGGTTAGGGAGTTCGTTATCCCCTTACTTTGATATCTTGAGCGTTTCTTTACAGCCTCTGATCGTTATAGTCATCCGAGTAATGAACGGAAACAAGATCCTTCTGATAAAAAGGTCTAAAGATGCTTTCAGAGGTTATTGGGCGATGCCAGGAGGAAAGATGTATTTTGGTGAGAGTCCTGAAGATGCTGTTAAGAGAATAATAAAGAAAGAAGCTGGTGTTGAAGTGACATCGATAGAACTGGTAGCCAGTTTCTTGGAAAAAGTTAAGGAGGATGGTGACACTAAGTATCATTTCTTGAAGTTGTTATTCAACACTAAAGCTGAGACAAATGATTTAGTATCAGGAAAAGATGGTATAGTTAAATGGATCAAGATTAATGAAGTTCATAAGATGAAGGTGATACCAAGCGACTTGGAGTTGATAAGATCGGTGAATGGCAAGATATTCAGGTTTGGAAATATCACGATGGATTTGGACAAGGAAAAGCTTAGGTTAAACAAGATGGAGATGAAGAACTTTTTTGCTTAAAATTTTACCATTTCTTTATCTTTAAAAATTTGGGTAAATCAGACACCGAAGGTATTATATTTTCAACACCCATCTCTCTTAATTCTTCTTCACTCAAACATCCAGTAAGAACGCCAACATAATGAACTTTAGCGTTTTTAGCACATTCATAATCGAGTTGTGAATCACCAATATACAGAACTTCTCTCGGTTTTACGTTCAACTTCTTACAGGCAAACAATAAAGGTTCTGGATGTGGTTTATGATTCTTTGTGGCCTCATAAGGTAAAACGATATCAAACAGATTTAAATCAAACCCAGCTTCTCTCAAGTGTTTTTCAATAAAAAATTTAATTTTACCCGATAGTAGACCTAGTTTTAAATCCGATTTCTTCAATTTTTCAACAGCCCCAACTGCGCCATCTACGGGTAGTATGAACAAGTTTTTATCCAAAAAAAGTTTTCTGTATTCTTTTATCAAAAGTTCTTTATTGAAATTAGGCCAAAGGATTGTTACGATTTCCTTGAGAGGCTTACCCAACACCCCAATTATCTCAGAATCAGATGGTATTCTTAACCCCAATTTTTTTGAAGTTTTTCGATACGCCTCGATTATGATTTTGTTACTGTCTATCAAAACACCGTCTATGTCAAAGATTATCGTTGATATTTTCATCTCTTCACCACAAGTTCTTGATATCTGTTTTCAACTTTATCTCTTCCTGCGATATTTATAGTTCCAAAATCCTCAATGACAAAAGAAGCTGCAGAAGAAGCGAACAAACCAGATTCTAATACATTCTTTGTTTCAAAATATCTTATTGCAAAAGCAGCCGCATAAACATCTCCGGCACCTGTCTTATCGATTACAGTAGTTCGATAAACCGGAATCTTATAGGTTTTATCACTAAAAACAATGGACCCGTACTCTCCGAGTGTTAATTCAACTACTTTAACACCTAGTTTTACGAGATCTTTACAAACTTCTTCATAATTTGTTTTTTTAGAAATAGACTTACTCTCCAATCTACCGACTTTGACCAAATCCACGTATTTTAAAAAATCATATCTTTCATCCCAGAATTTCATGATGATTTCTTCTTTATCCGAAGACCTGACAAACCCCTGAACATCAAGCGAAAGCAACTTTGCATTTTTTCTAGCTTTCTTGACACAGTCTAGAGTAATCTCGTTAAAAATAGGGCCTATGTGAATTATATCCATTTTTCCCAAGTCCTTGAAATCTATTTTTCCAGCATCACTCGCCCAGAATTGTTTCCTCTCAATCCCACGATAGTCGTTAACAAAATGAGAGACATTTTCACTATCTTCTAGTTCAACCTTTATTTCCTGTCTATCTAAATTTCTTATCCATTCATAGAGTTCATGGTTACCTCTACTAAGAACGAAAGTATCACAACCAAGTTTTTTAGCGGTAATAGAAGCATAACTGGAAGTGCCACCAAAAGTAACTATTTCTTTTTCCTTTGTTCTGATAGTATCTTTGGTGATGTTTCCAATGACTAAGAACTTCATTTCTACAATTAAAGTTTATGGAAATTTATAAATTCATTTCTTTGGTTTTTTGCGCCAAAGGAAAACAAGAATTAATGCGGCCATAAATAAGACGAACCCCAACAAATCTTCTACATTAACTCCTGATATTACATGTCCTGTCTGCACAGTTTCTCGTCTAATAAAACTCATGCCCAATAAGAAAAAAAGAATTATAGTAATTGATAAAAATATTTTAAACGGCGTTTTTGGTCCTTTATGTTTCTTTATCACTTCGTATTCTTCGATCATATTTACTATTTAGTTTATGCTTTATTTAATTTTTTTAGTTTCGAACTATATTTTTGAACCAAGTATTGCAAGCTTATTTCAGGTTATTATCTTCGATAGAGGCGTCCATACTTTTCATTAACTGTAAGTACTCCTTCTTTACGGTTTCTTACCATTTTTTCATACAAATCATCAACGTTATTTGTACCCATATTATATCACCACTAAATAGTGACAAATTAATTATTTATAAAGAAATCGATACTTAATTATATACAATAGAAAATAATTTTCTACCGAATAGTAATACTATCCAACAACAGTTCCAGAATGCTTTTCATTTACTACTCTAACTATCTCTTCTGGGTCACTCCCATCTATAAAAATCGTCTTTATTTTCGCTTTCCTGATGAGTTTTGTCGCCGGTAAGTCGAATAATCTGTATTCTCCCGGTATTTGAGGATTTTGTTCAATGATTCTCAAGAATTCGTCATGTGTCAATTTATCATATTTCTTAGCATCAGGATCTTTATCAGGGTCAGAAGAATAAACACCATCTACATCCGTTGCTTTAATCAACAAATCAGCTTTAATCGCTTCTGCGAATAGAGCGGCATCGTATCCTGTAGAAGAACCAGGTAAATTACCACCAAAAACTAAGATCTTATCATCCAAGTTTTTCTTCAAGTCTTTAACAGCCCTTAAACTGACTGGATGAGCTTCTTTGCCTAACGCAGATATCAATGTGAATGAGTTCAAATGAGTTGCTTCAATTCCTATCCAATCGAGGAGAACATTATCCCCACCCAATTCCTTCGCAACATCTCTGTATTCTCTACAAACCTTTCCACCACCACAAACCACCACAAGTTTATGTCCTTGTTCTTTCAATCTTTTTAGGACTTCGGCATATCTCTTAAAATTCCCAGAAGTTAATTCTTTCGTCAGTAAAGAACCACCAAGAGATATTACGATTTTCATTCTATCACTTATTCTTTTTGTTAAATTAATTGATTTGTCTGAGAACTTATAAATTATCTGATTTTCCATTTCAATGGTTTTCGGTAGGAAGAAGTTATTCAGATAGTTCTCCCTTTCTGTAAGGTATCAGCCTTTCAATTTTTTCTAGTTTAACACCCGATCCTAATTTTTCTACTATTTTCAAAGCAAGTTCATATGCAGGAATATCACCAGGGATAACTGTTACGAGATTAGAAGTCCTTCTTTTAACCGTATCTTCTGGTCCGAAATACAATTCATTGTCTTTGATCCCGATAACAACCTTGACAGGAATTCTTCTAACCCAATTTCTTTTTCCGTAAATCATGAACGAGCCAGTCGGTAATCCACCTTCCTTTTTGACTTGATCTGGTTTAATATAATAAACATCCACTGATGATAAACCCACTTTCCATGCCTTAGAATAACTTCCACAGAACTCAGCAGTTTCTTTAATAGTTTGTTCAGGAATTTCCTTATTCTTTGGATTCTTTATTAGAACAAAAGGAGAACCTGTGATGTCAGTGTGAAAAACTAAGTCATTTGACTTCATGTATTTTCTTATCAATTTTTCATTCGTTTGGGCATCCTTTCCAGAAACAATCAGAAAATCGTCAGATGATACGAACCATCTGAATTTATCATACCATTCTTTTTTAACTTCCTTTTTTGTCTCTTCTTTTATCTTAATTAGTTTCTTTTTTTCCAAATCTGGCATAGCTTTTTTTAAGCCTTCTATCTTTCTTTTAGCTTTCTTTGCCTTTTCAAAATAAACTTCCGCATTCTTTTGTACAGATTTTTTTGGGTCAAGATCTATCGTTAGCCTATCAATCATCATTTTTTTCTTTCTTGAATCGAGTTGTTTCTTCACTTCTTCATATCTTTCATAGAGTAACTTACCGATTCTTCTGTACTCAACCTCTTTTTGTTGCCATTTCTTTAATGCTTCTTCCTGAATTTTTTTGATTCTTTCAAATTTTTTAGTGACTTTCTTCTTTTCGATTCTAGCCTTTAACTGTTCTTCAAACCCTTCCTTTAACCCCTCTTTGATATTTTTCAATTCCTTGAATTCTTTATCGATATTTTGAATGAATTTGTACAGTTTTGATGTACCTACTTTCATAGAATCTTTATCAATTCCAACTCTTCTACAAATCTCTTCTGCAACCTCTCCGCCAAAACCAAAATCTGTCGCTAGGACTTTAACTACTTCTTTCTGAGCGAAATACTTCTTAAACTCAGATGAATTCAATTTGAAAGGATTAACTCTTGAAGGAGGATACTTATATTCCCTCTTAGGTCGAATGCTCCTATCTTTCCAAGACCTTATTCTTGATGCAGATATTATTCTTCTGTCTGGTTTGTTGACTAGAATTATGTTACCTTTACCGAACAACTCGAGAACTAACAGATAATCTTTAGTTTCAATTTCTACGATTCTATCGAATTCGTGCTGTCTTATACCTTCGATGATTTGATTGGTTAACCTTTTCCTCAATGTTTGACCGATATTTGTTAGATTTTGACTTTCATAGCTTTTATCAGATAAGAAGATTGTTCCATTGGATAAGACTAGATACCTCCTTTTTTTCTGTTTGTATAATTCAAGAGAGAATGTGTTACCAGAGATTTGCTTGATTTTTTGAATCTTTGAGCTAACTAAATCTCTTTTCAATATTTTTACTAGAAATGAAATTTCCAGACTGTTAATTTCTCTCATACTATCCCCTATAATTATAATAATAAATTTAATTCGAGAAATATTATTAAATTCAAAAGACAGTTGTTTTTAGTGAGTTTAATGAAAATGTTTGATGAATATTTTCAAAAAAACATAGAACAGTTCAAGGAAAAAATGAGGAAGAAAATCTATCAGATGTACGAGGATGATGTAGGAACAGAAGATATTACGACAGAAGCACTCATTAGGCCTATGAACATCAAGGCAATAATAAAAGCTAAGGAGAATGGAATTCTTGCTGGTATTTTTGAAACACATTCTCTTCTGGAAAAATTAGGAGTTAAAGTGAAAGAGTTAGTTAAGGAAGGAAGTGAAATCAAGAAAGGAGATATAATCATGGAAATAGAAGGCGATGCAACAAAAATTATGCAAGCAGAAAGGACAGTGATGAATTTCCTGCCAAGGTTGAGTGGCATTGCTACACTCACGAATAAACTCGTTAATAAAACGAAAGCCAAAGTTGCCTCTACTAGGAAAACTTGTTTCTCTTTCAGTGACAAGTATGCTGTCCAATTGGGAAAGGGTTACACACATCGTTTGGGATTGTTTGATCAGTATTTGATAAAGGGAAATCACATCGATATAGTGAAAAAGGAGTTGAATTGTTCTCGAGTAGAAGCGATAAAAGAATGCATTAAAAGAGCGAGAGAGCACAAAAGTGGGATACCGATTGAAATAGAAGTTCTAAATGAAGAGGAAGCTATAGCAGCAACTAAAGAAAAACCAGAGATGATAATGTTTGATAATTGGAAGAGACCTTCGGACATAAAAAGAGTGGTTGAGAAATTAAAAGATATTGGGATATGTTTTGAGGCTTCGGGTGGCATTAACCCAGATAACATAGAAGAGTTTGGGAATACTGGTGTGCATTTTGTATCACTTGGTTACCTGACCCATTCTTGTAAACCTTTGGAGATGAGTTTGAAAATATTGAATGAATAGATTTTTATTCTCTAAGAAAGACTATTATTTAGATTATTCATAAATTATCGAGGGGGTGTAAATGGGATTCTTTAAAGAATTCATGGACTTTATGAAAGAACAGAAGATTATTGCTGTGGCTCTAGCATTCATTGTTGGTGTCGCAACAGCCGCATTAGTTCAAGCGTTAGTAAAAGACATAATAACTCCGATATACAGTCCATATCTGGATTTTTTGAACCCTGACACTTCAATTACTATAGGAAGATCAGAGTTCCTAATCGGAGATTTCATAATGCAACTAGTGAACTGGATAGTGATTTTACTAGTGGTATTCATAATAGGTAAAAAAATAGCAAAAACAAGCTAATTCTTTTTCTTTTTTTATATCGATGTGTAAACTTTCTTGAGGAAATTCTTAGCTTTTTTTAGTTGTGTCGATCCTTTTTTAGTTAACTTATAGTACTTCCTTCTTCCTTTAACATAAGATTTCACATAGCCATCTTTTTCGAGTAAGTACAGAACCTTATATCCCGTGACGTTACCTGCTAAAAAACCGAATTTCTTTTTAATCTTTTTTCTCAATTCGTAAGCATACTCATCCTTTTCTTTGAGAATCTTGAATATAAAAACCCATAAATTTTCTTTAAGTACTTTTTCTTTCAGTCTTTCTACAGGTTCTCTAACCATAATTCTTATATATTTTATGATACTATAAAAGTATCTATGAGAAGAATTAGAGTTGGTGTTGTTGGCATAGGCAATTGCTTTGCCGGTCTTGCTCAAGGAATGGAATATTACAAGAAGAATAAGACTCAGAAGTTAGGGTTGATGCATGAAAAGATCGGTGGCTATGGAATAGAAGATATCGATTTCGTTTCTGCTTTCGATGTCGGAGAAAATAAGATTGGTAAGCCTCTAGGTGAAGCAATATTTGCTGATCCGAATTATGTTAAATGGGTTGATGGCGTTTCTTGTTGTGATGGTGCTGTCGTAAAAGAAAGCCCAATCCTTGACGGTGTTGGGGTCTATGTCGCAAGCATGATAAAACCAATTAAACAGACTAAAAACGTGGAAAAACTAGAAAAGGAAGCTATAGAAGAGATAGAGAATACAAACACAAGGATTTTAATCAACTACCTACCAGTAGGAAGCCAAAAAGCTGTGGAATTCTGGGCAAATGTTGCTTTGAAGACTAATTGCGCTTTCATCAACTGTATGCCTGTCTTTATTGCATCTAATAGAGATTGGGAGAAGAAGTTCCGGGAGAAAGTCATCCCGATAATAGGTGATGATATCAAAGGAGTGATAGGAGCGACTATAACTCACAGAACTTTAGCCAAGCTATGCATAGATAGGGGAGCAGTAATAGACAGGACCTATCAGATCAATGTCGGTGGTAACACAGACTTCGCAAACATGCTAGAAAGAGAGAGGTTGAAGAGTAAGAAGATATCCAAGACAGAATCAGTACAAAGTCTTATTCCAGATGGTTTGAAATTGAAGGATAAAGATATTTACATCGGACCTAGCGATTTTATCCCCTTCTTGGGTAATACTAAACTAGCCTTTATCAGAATAGAGGGAAGGATGTATGCCAACATCCCTTTTAACATGGAAGTCAGGTTAGAAGTGGATGACAAGGCGAATTCTGGTGGAATTGCAATAGATGCTATAAGATGTGCACAATTGGCTTTGGAGAGGAGAATCGGTGGTAATTTAACTTATGCTTCTGCGTATTTCATGAAACGCCCATCAGTGCAAATGGGTGATGAAGAAGCGAGAAAGAAGTTAGATGAATGGATTTCTGAGATGTCAAGGTAAACTTCACAAATTAATTCTATAACCCAGAATCAGATAGATTTTTGTTATTCATACCTTTCAGAGATAATTAACCCACATTTCCCACAAATAAGACCATCAATATTTAATGCTAACTTTTTGCTACCACACTCAGGACATTTTTTAGTAGATATCCCCATCATACTATCCGATAAAGAAGAAAAGGCTTAAACTTAAATAATTTATTTATACTATCTCCACAAAACTAAACAGATGTGAATAGAATGAAAATAAAGAAACTTATTGCCGATACCTCGATAATAGTCGACGGAAAAATATCGGAAATGTTGAAAAAGAATGAATTTGAAGGTTTGGAAGAAATTATTATTCCTATCGCTGTTCTTGACGAATTACAAGCTCAAGCTTCAAAAGGAAGGGAACCTGGTTTTGTGGGTTTAGAGGAATTAAAGAAAATAAGAAAACTTTGCGAAGAAAAGAAGATAGATTTGAGGTTCACTGGCGAGAGACCTTCTTTAGAGGATATAAAACTCGCTAAAGGCGGGAGACTCGATGCGATGATTAGAGATATTGCAAGGGATGAGAGCGGAACTTTAGTAACGGCAGATTATGTTCAAGGTCTTGTTGCAGAAGCAGAAGGTGTTAAGGTTGAGTACATCGCCCCGAAAATAAAGACTGAAGGCTTAACCTTTGAGAAATATTTTACTCCTGATACGATGAGTGTTCACCTAAAAGAAAAAGTAGTGCCGATGGCAAAGATGGGTAAACCAGGAAAATTCAAACTCCAAAATATAGGAAAAGAACTTTTGACAAGAGAAGAAATACAGAAGATGATTTATGAAATAGTCGAGGCTGCTAGGAAATCAGAAGATGCATTCATAGAGGCGGAGAGGGGTGGTGGAGTCATCATTCAGATGGGTAACTACAGGATTGCGATAGCAAGACCCCCTTTCTCAGATGGGTTCGAGATAACTGTTGTCAGACCGATAGTGAAACTCACACTTGACGATTACAAACTATCTGGAAAACTCATACAAAGGTTGAAAGAAAAGGCGGAAGGAATTCTTGTTGCGGGTCCACCTGGTTCTGGTAAAACGACCTTTTCTTCATCACTAGCAGAATTCTTTTTCAAACAAGGAAATATAGTTAAGACATTGGAGAGTCCGAGGGATCTACAAGTAGGCCCTGAAATAACTCAATACGGTCCTTTGGCAGGAGATTTTGCAAAAACTGCTGATTTACTCTTGTTAGTAAGACCTGATTACACCATTTTCGATGAGATAAGACAGAGAGAACATTTCAGGATATTCTCCGAGATGAGACTGGCGGGAGTAGGTATGATTGGCGTTATCCATTCTTCTGAAGCTATCGATGCAGTACAAAGATTCATAGGGAAGATAGAATTAGGAATGATACCACATGTAGTGGATACTGTCATCTTCTTGAAAGACGGTGAAATAAAGAGTATTTATGAATTGTCCTTAACAGTCAAAGTTCCTACTGGTATGACTGAAGCCGATTTAACCAGACCTGTAGTCGAAGTAAGGGATTTTGAAACCGGGAAGCTATTCTATGAAATCTACACATACGGAGAAGAAAATGTTGTCATTCCTGTTAAAGAAAAAGAAGCTGAATCTGCTCTTAGAAAGTTGGCTAGAGAAAGAGTTAAACAAGTCATAGATAAGTATGACCGAAAGGCAAAAATTACTTTTTTGAACGAGAACAAAGTTAGAGTTGTTGTTAATAATGAAGTTATCCCAAGACTAATAGGTAAGAGTGGGACTAACATCTCTGATGTAGAGAATAAACTTGGAATACACATAGATGTTGAACCCAAAGTCCCTACTACTGGAGTTGAAGTAGATTTTGATATCTCCGAAATAGGTAATTCTCTTGTATTTTTCTTTCAACCAAAGATGAAAGGAAGGAAAGTTGACATTTACGTTGATAATGATTATTTGCTTTCTGCGACTGTTGGGAAGAAGTATGAGGTTAGAGTTAGTAAATCTTCTGGAATTGGGAAGGAAGTCTTGAAAGCTATGATTGGTAAAAAGAAAATTAGAGTTCTAAGTGTTTAAAGAAATTACTTACTGGATTTGGTGCTCTTTTCTTTAACTTTAATCTCAGGTTCTTCTTTTGTTTCCTCTTCAACTTTTTCAGGTAATACTTCTAACAGTTCAGCTTTTATAATCTTCTTTTTCTTCTCTCCTTCTCCCTCTTCGGTCTCTGTCGCCTTAATCCTGATCTTGTTCGGTGGATTTTGGTTTCCGCTCTTCCATATTTTTTCAGTTATGGATTTACCTATCTTTATCTCATCTGCTTTCATGTGTCTCTTTAGGAATTCTCTTACTATCGCTACACTCATTTTACTCTTCTTCCATCTAGGGACTTTCAAGGTTGCTTTTCGTAAATTGATTGTATAGATTCTTTCTGCCATGAAATCACTTTGATGAATTAATATATCGTTTTATGAGTTTAAAATTTGGATATAATACACTCTTTAATATTACTTCTACAACATCGGTACAATCGGGAATCATTTCTTCTTCGAACCATCCATTTGGTGCTTCTATACATTCTGTAACTCCTCGTTCACTAGTAAAGAAATTATAATCAGGAGCGATAATAAGTTTGCTTGTTTCTTGGAGCAAAAATGTTGCAGGTTCAGTTGGACGACATCTTATTTGTTGCATCCAATGTAGTAGTCTTTCCTGCTTAAAACGTAACATTCTTCTTCTTTGAAATGAAGATATAGGAGGTAAATCTCTATCTTCTGGATGGATAGGATATACTTCCACGAGAGGATTGTACAGATTAAGCGCATGTAAAAAATCTTTGTTGATAAAAGCTTTACATAAACCTTCTTCAGGAAAATAATTTAATTCTGAGTCCTCGTATGACATTCTTTTTACTTTGATTGGTGTAGTTACCTGTCTTCCTATTGCAGACCCTAAATAATTATCTGGCTTAAAATCCCAATTCATAAAAAAATAATTTGTAAAATGAAACTTTTATCTTTTTCATCAATCAATATAAAATCTGATCAATTAAAAACAGTCTTCAGAATCTTTCGAACTGAAGACAAGTAAAGACTTAAATATTTAACTGTTCTAATGTAAGGAGTGGTATTACAATGAAGAAACCCATGTTTCCAGAACCAGAAAGACCATACAAGTCTTTCTTTGAAGAAGATCTTTATAAAGAGGAAGAAGCCAAACTAGGTCGTCCTAAAAAAGAAAGAACAGAAGAATACGTAGAGAAAGAGGAAGAAAAACCGAGAAGAATTCAAGTAGAAAGAAGAACAATCCATAAGATGATAACAGAACCAGGTTTGGAACCACTTAGAAGGGTTAGTCCTAAAGTCATCGGAAATCTTTTTGACAGGGTTGAGTTCCTGAAACAAAGGATGATTGAGACAAAAAATGCGTTAGAACATCGAAAGACTTTACATAACGAGCTTATTCGTGAAGTAGATGTAGACATCGAAGACAAACAAAAGATACTCGCTAAGCTATCAGACGTGGATGATATAAGAGACTTTAAACTGGACATATCTACTTTGAGAATGGAAAAGAGAAGAGAGAACTTACAATTCTGGAGAGATGTTTTAGAACTGACGACTGAATTAAGAGAACTCATGGAAGAGTATCAGATGGAATCCAAGATTGCAAGCCTTTTCAAGGATTTAAAACCAGGTGTTTAAGATGCAGATAGACAGAAGGATTTCAATAGATGTTTCTGATGAGATTAATAGATTAATCCCAATCCTAGGAAAGGAAAAGGCATCTAGACTAGAAACGGCTTATCTTTTGGCAGATGAAGAATCTAGGAAAAGAATACTCGAGATGATCGATACCTTAAAAGCCGCAGTATTCTCTGACAAGGATTTGAAGGATGCTGTGTTAATAGAAGCTCCACCACAGGATTTAGTCTCTAAAGGAGACTTAAAATTAGGTATGGTTTTGTACGGAAAGAAGAGATTGTATCCAATAAACCTACAAAAAAAGTCTTTGCTCACTCACATAGGTATTTTCGGTTCATCCGGTTATGGTAAAACTAACTTGGTTCAATCGTTGATACTAAATCTTGCAAAACTTGAAATACCTGTTTTAGTTTTTGACTTCTCAAAAAGAAATTATCGTGATCTCTTAGCTATACCAGAACTTAAGGATAAAATTAAGATTTACAGCGTCGGTAGGAACATCTCACCTTTCAGGTTCAACCCGTTGAAACCACCTGAAGGCATTCAAATATCACAATGGGCCAAAGAATTCTCTGAGATATTCGATCATGCTTACTGGATGATGGGTGGTGGAAGACATATAATCTTGAAGGCATTGGATGATATATACAAAACATCTAGTCCAAACCTTCCAAGGATGAAAGACCTAAAGAATTGGTTGGAAAGGTATGCACTAGCTAAAAAGTCTCCCAGAGAAAGAAACTGGATCGCAACCGCTATGAGACCTATGGAATCTCTCTGTTTCAGGGAGGTTGGAGATGTTTTTGATTGTGATGAGGGTCTGTTACCATCAGAATTTTTCAAGAAAGGAACTGTCACTATCCTGGAATTGGATTCGCTTTCCACTAACGACAAAACTTTCTTCATCGAAATAATGCTTCAATGGTTAAGAGATGCTGCGTTGGTTAGCAACGTCAGGGAAAAACTGATCGGTGTCATAGCTTTAGAGGAAGCACATCATGTATTGAACAGAGAGAAATCTAAGACTCTTGGTATGGAGACTGTGATAGACTTAATCTTCAGAGAGGTTAGAGAATTGGGAATAGGCATGATTTATGTGGATCAACACCCCTCTCTAATCAGTTATCCTGCTTTAGGAAACACGAGTACTCACATCTACATGAACCTTGGTCTTGATACCAAACATTCTTCAGATATCTTAGATGCATCCAACATGCTCGGCCTGAAATACGAAGAAGAGGGAGATTATCTCAGACGATTACCGATTGGACACGCATTCATACTGATGAGGATGTTGGCTTTCGCGAACCCATTCTTAGTTGGATTTCCCTTGATAGAGATAAAAAAAGGATTCGTGACTGATGAGATAGTCAAAAAATTCATGGAAGATAAACTATTGGAAGATATTAAGAAAGTCAGGACATTAGAAACAAAGGAAAAAATTGAAGAAAGAAAGGAAGAATTAAAGAAAAGCGTAGAAGAACTCGATGATTCCAGTTGGAAGATTATCGAAATTTTAGGTAAGGCCAAAGCCAGTTCTACTTCTGGAATCTATAACATCATGGGCATGTCTGGTAGTTCGTTCAAGAAACGTGCAAAGAAACTGTTGGAATTGGGTTTGATAGGGTTTAGCGTCGGCAAAGTTTACAGGCAGAAAGCGAATTATTATTTTTTGACAGACAAAGGAGAAAGGATGTTTGAAACAAAGTTCGAGAAGGAATTATTGAAAGAGGAAATGGATATAGCTAAGATCAAGAACTTCATCACGAGTTATTTTTCTTTGAAAGGTTGGAGATTTGTAGAGGAAAAACCAGATCAAATCATATTTGAGTGTAATGGAAAAAAGATGTTCGTTAATCTTGAGACAGAGTTAAATGAAAAACAACTGAATGGTGATATCGAAAGATACGATAAAGAAGGTAGTCTTTACTTTGTCTGCAGTTCAGAAAAGGTCAAGAGTTTCATCATTCAAAAAACCGCGAAATATTGTTCTGATAGAAGACTATCCAACCTAACAATTTTCATTGAAAGTCACATCGAATTGAATAATGGTAAGGATTTTAAAAGTATAGAGTTTCAAATTCATCAGCATCAGGTTCATAAAAAACAAATCATAAATCTGAATGAAAAGTCTCAGTCGAATAGGTTTAACCCCGAGACTTAGAAAAAAACTAAAGAGCGCCTATATTTTAGATTTTTGAGCCTCTTGACAAAAGACAAAACAAATATTTCTCAATTAGAGTTTAGAATACATTTCTCAATCCCTGATGAGCTGGTGCGATTCCAGTGAAACCTAAGATTAATTATATCTCATGGTCGGATTAAGGAGAAATCAGAATTGAAAAAACAAATCGTTTCAATTCTAATTCTATCAATACTGATATCAAACCTAGTATTGATCCCAGCCAACGCAACAATACAGAAAACCACAGATGTGATGAACCTAGGAAGTTCAACTACCCAATCTACAACAAACGAATCATCTTGGCCTATGTACGGGCATGACACACAACACACAGGTTACTCGGCTTCATCAGCGCCAAACTCTTTTAGTATGCTATGGTCAACGAGTATTTATGATGTCGTAATATCTGGTCCCCCCGTAATTTCAGAGGACAGAATGTATTTCTACTGTATCGAATCTATCTACGATAACAATTACTACGTGTCTTTCTATTGTCTCAATACTAGCAATGGTGACATCATATGGACGAAACAAATAGCAGATACGGACACGGCAACAGGACCAGCCGCATCAGATGGAAAGCTCTTTGTCACCGCGGAAAGAACGTTGTTCGCATTAGATATGTACAATGGTGAAGAAATATGGAACAAAACTTTTACTAGACAAATTTATAGCCACCCTAGCGTGAGCAACAACATGGTTTTCATTATATATTATCGTAACGTATCTGCCTTAGATGAAGATACAGGAAATCTAGTATGGGAACAAAGCATTCCAGATAGTTTGGTTGGACCACCAGCTATCAATGATGGCTACGTATATCTAAACAGTAAAGGAGGTATATACTGCCTCGACGAATTCAGCGGTAACATAATTTGGCATGATTTCGTTTCAATGCATCAGTTCCAGGCTTACCCATGCATTTCAGAAGGAAGAATATACGAATCATACTGGGATACAACCAATGATATAGAGTTTGTCTTGGCAATCGATATATCTACTAGGGAAGAAATTTGGGAAACACGAGTGATTGGTGTTCCACAAAAAATCACCGCTGGATACGGTAACATCTACGTAGGAACAGAGAGTTATTATGATGGCGAAAAAACCTTCTTCTATTGTATAAATGGCGAAACTGGAGAAAAAGTTTGGGAAAAAGACTTTGCTAGTCCATGGGCTATTCGCACGCTTGCGCCAGTTGCTGACGGAAAGGTATTCGTTCTTGCTACTCATCGGAATATTTTGGGACAAACTGATAACACCGCACTATTCGTATTGGATGCACAGGATGGTGAATACATGTGGTCAGTTCAATTAGGACCTTGCACTTTACGTGACAACTTGGCTATTGCTGACGGCAAGTTATTTCTTTCAACCACCTACGTAAAAGCCTATGCTCTTAGTGAGAAGAACACGTTCATTGATACAACGGTAGAATACGACAAATGGAATCTCATTAAAACTCCAGACAATGCCAAGGATTACATTGAAAACTTTGAATTGAATGGATGTCCTCGAGAAGATTTCGGTTCCATTCCTGTTAAAATGAAAATCAAGAATACAGGTAATCAGTGGGCGCAGGTCAACGTTAGAACCACCATAACCGGACTTGTAGTTATGAGCATTCTAGACCCTACTGATATGAGAAATGATATGGTAGTGTTCCATAATTTCAGTTACACTGTGCTTGTCTTGAGTAGTCAACTTGTCGAGTATGGAGAAGAGGTAACGGCAGACTTGAACTTGCCGATCTGGTACGCCTCGTTAATCGTCGGCGATAACATAGAATTGCCTGATCCAGATACCAATGAAAAAATTATTGTCAGCATTACAGTATCCATCTTCGCGGCAAACATCGAACTGGAAATTTTTGGCAACTTTGACACAGTGAAACACAAAATAAAGGACATTCGAGGAATCGGTGACCCAGAAGATATATTGTCAGACTTGGACGCTGCATTATCTCAAAGAGTACAAGAGAAAATGCTTAGAGCATTAATGGAGGAATACTATCGTGGATTCCTCGCCATCACTCCAAACGTACGGATAATACCCGATATCCCAACAGGAGAACCATTCTCTACAAGCATACCGATACTCCCAGGAACAACAAGGATCGTTGTTTCTTTGGCTATTCCCGCTGTTGGTGTCACACTACTTGGTCTTTCGCTCCTTACATTCGGAGCCACCGCGCCCATAGGGGCAGTTCTGATTGCAACTGGCTTAGCGATGATTGCGTTAAACAACCCGTTTCCTGGTGAAGCATTGCTGCAATTGGAAACCGCTAGCCCACCGTTGAACATAACATTGGAGATTGTTCAAATGATTCCCAATAATGTTCAGACAAAAACGTGGTCAGTAGTCGCAGATGGAAAAACATTCAGTGTCAGTGCAACTGGTAACTCAACAATTCTCGAAGAAACCTTCGAGTTTGTCAAATCCAACAAAGAAATCCATTTCAATGTCACTGGTGCTGCCAATACTACTGGCTTCTCTTACATTTTCATTCCCATTGAGTTGCTGGATGGTGCTTTCACCGTTACAATCGGCGAAGACGTTTATAACATAAGCCAACCAGCCCAGAATGAAACATACAGTTCCCTCTACTTCACCTACAACCACTCTGATTCAACAGAGGTCAGAATCATCGGGACAACGGTGATACCAGAGTTCTTACCGATTATGTTCCAAGCGTTGTTTTTGGTACTAACATTAATCGTTGTTTCAGTGAAAATCAAAAGCAGTCGAAGAAAAGAATCCTCTTAAACGACCTTTCATCTTGAAGGTGAAAGGCATGATACTGCACGTTTGTGGAAGATGAGAAGAAGAAAACGACGGAAACGAGGAAACAACATAAAATAACCCCCTCTTTTTTTGTTTTTAATTTATAATGTCTATACACTAAAACTATACAATTTCAGCATCCGGAAAGCTATTTAAATCTTTCCATTTAATATAAAGTTCACCACTATGTGATGGTAATAAGATTTCAATTTGATGTTCATAAAAAAACAAAAAATCAATCATAAATCAAGATTGAAAAAAAGATGAGGTCTTGTTTTTTAAGAAATTCAGGAAAAAGAAGCTGAGACATTTATAGAGATTATTATCATTCTGGGCTGAAAAGTAATTTACTTTCAGTCTTTTGAGTCTTTAGATTTGTTTATCACAAATCATGCGCATCTACATAACTGTAGAGAAAGGAGACGTGGACTAGATGCGACCGGAAAACAACAGGTTGGAGGTGATTGAATGGAAGGGAAAACAAAGGCTATAATACTACTAGTAATATTTGTACTTTTGCTATTCCTTGGCAATGCTTTGGCAATTACTAACGATACGGATGCATCAGAAAGCAAAAGTCAATCTGCAATGGAAATTTCTGATGGAATAGCGAATAGACTACTTGCTGGTGTGATGGGGCTTGTAGATATTGTAATAAGTGCTGCAGTCTATGGTACACTTGGATTAGGTATAATAATCGGTACAGGTTTGCTGGTATTCATCGTGGGTTTCGTTGCACTTTTAGCTTTATACTATGGACTACCACCATTCCTCGGATTTATCAATAACCGTCTAAAAAGAATAAACGAACCTGAAGAAAGTTCGGCCCTATCTGAAACATAGCCTTCAACTAAGTAATCCGATCTAAAAACGATTTAGTCCAAACTCCAAAAAGAGGAACCCCCAACATATACGGACAGGCGGGAATTGCCTCTTAGTGAAGTCTTAGAGAAGTACACCTCCACTTTGTGGACGGTCTGATTTTCTAGTTCAGACCAGATATGTTGACGCGACCCGGGGAGACTTTAAGGAGGTGTAAACACACTCTTTTTTTTGTTTTAATTATAATATCTATACATTATTTTATCTAAATTAAAAAGAAATAAATCATTTTTTCTTTTCTTTTCTTTCCACTAAATATAACCTCGGATTCAACCTTCTCCTCAATTCTTCACTCTTAACAGACTCTTTCTCTTTAAATCTTGGAAATAATCTATCCATAATTCTTTCCCATTTCCACAGGATTACTACAGCAAACATTAACCAAACGAAAACTCCCATTATACCAACTACCATTCCAAGCAAATCCAAAAGAAAAATTACAACAAAAGGAGTCAACAAAGCTAGAGTTATTGTCAACCAACTTTCAAGATCAATCCCAGATTGTTCCGGCATGTATTCGCGAAAGATCTTCATCCCGATAAAGAAATAAGGTATGCTCACCACCAAACAAATAATTCTGAGTATTATCTCGAATGCTCTTCCTGCTAGAGCTAACATTAAAAAGAATCCACCCAATGCCATTATAAAGGAACCGATGATTTCTCTTCCCATCTAAATTAGTATTGGTTTAAGAAAAGAAAAATATACCATCAGTCCCCCAGTTTTAACAATTTTTTAAATTTTAACCACAAATAATATTCTTTTTCACCAATACTGAATAGTCTACAATTCTCCATTTATCTCTCGGCAAGTTCCACAATAGAGTATTACTCATGTTGACCAAAATTGGCTGAATACTCAAGGTGATACATATTCGGATAGGTCATCATGCGTAGGCATTAGATCGAAATCAATTATTCTCCAAGGACAATATGTTGATGTCCACAAACTGTCTATTGGACTAAGTAATCCTCCACTCATTTCTGGAGGATTCCAATCAGCAGAAAGGTCGTGTTCGGCGTAGATGACCCATGCGCCGCCCGACTCTGCAACCACCATACCATAATCTTGTAATGCTTTTGCAATAATTTTTCCAGTTGTTGAAAGACCAAGTGAATCTAAATCAATAGCAGGATCAAGTTGTATTCTTGCACCAGCAGGAATTTGATTAGGATTGCTACTTGTAGTTTCCCTGTCTGTATGAACCGCAGGTGGATGAACAAAACCCTCTGATGAATCAACTCTCGAACCATCTGTGTAAGGGCCTACAGAGTGCAAACAGCCAGCCAAAGCATGGTGAATAACTCCTGCTTCAATTTCTTCAGGTTTAATCCTATAGGCAGCGGCAGGACATCCAGAACCTCCAACTGTCCATCTTCCTAACTCTTCAACTCCATCACTATATAACTCAAATGCATATAAGTCACCTGCAACGTATGTTCCACCTGTTGCTCTCATATTCCACGAAGCCCAAATGTCTCCTCTATACCAATCTATTATTGTTACGGAACCGTCTGCGTCTGAAGGTATGGCGATAGGATAGGTATCTGGAAATGGAACATCATGGTAATGACCTGCATCCTCTTCTAAAACAGAATAAAGTGGGGTATCCTCATAAGCGTCATATATGACTCCTGTCCAAGATTTCCAATTAATACCAGGATGTTTTTGCTGGTTGCCACCATAATTATACAACCACTCAATCATTTTATCGTTATTAGGATGTATTTTTGGATTATCTTTGATCTTCATATACCAATAACTATCATCAGAAAAATATTTGACGTTGGCTGGAGGATATTCACCTGTTGTTTTTCTATAACTAAACGAAACTCTTGCATCACCTCCATTTTCATAATAATCAATTCTAAATTTATGGTTGCCAGCAGTTAAGTCAACATTAATTGAGTCAGTTTTATAAGATCTATCTCTCCAACTGTCTATTTTCAATTCATCGTCTATCCAAAATCTTACTCCATCATCTGATCCAACTGTAAAGGTATAAGTTCCTCCTGTAGGGAAATTGATAGTCCTGCTTGAGCGGAACTCAATGTCATCTGCTATATTATAAGCTATGATTCCATCACTCCAATCATTATCAAACTTGATGGAAGGTTCATTTGGTCTATCTCCAAGACATTCACCTGTGAAATGGACATACCATATTCTCTGCCATTTATCTGAAGGATAGTTTAATGGTGAACAGATCAATTTACAACAACAAATTTGTCCTGAAAGGCAACCATCTTGATTAATAGGAGTCTCATCTGCTAAACATGCTTCACCTGTTCCTCCATCTATTTCAGAAACAAAAAAGTTATTATTCTTTAAAGAGTCAACCAAATCTTGTCTAAGTGTTTCATGATTCTCATTCAATAAACACATAGGTCTGTGTTCTGGAGAATACCATGCATAATAAGAACCAGATGCTTTCCATTCGTTAAGTATGGAAATAATATCTCTCAGATACTGTGAACCTCCTGGCAATTCTAAGTTTGCGGCAAATTCTCCCAAGAATATTCCATGACCATATGAGATTTCAAGATCTTTAATGAAACCCCATCTATTATATAGCTCATTTTTCAATTTTTCTTTTCCAGCTACATAATTACCATTTTTATAGTCAGCAACCCAACTGTAATAATTATCTACATATGCTGGATTAGTATTTATCCAATCACTATTATCATCATAACTATTACTGTATAAATGAAATGTGTAGTAAACATTTTCTCTTCTTATTGGAAAGTCTCTGACCCATCCCATAGCATCTTGACGCCAATGTTTTTGAGGTCCTTGAACAAATGCTATAAATTTTGTATTAACACTTCTAAATTCGTCTATTATGTATTCTACGAAGTTTCTATGAGCTATGTAATCAGAATCTGAAGAAGCTTCTACTTTTTGCCAAGGTTCATTTACAGGATCAAACCCTAGTATAGTATTGGTATATCTATTTGCCAAATACTTGAAGCATTCTGATACACCATTTCGATAAATGTTATTAGACCAATAATCTGATGGCCAGCTAACAGGGTTTTCATTATTTACTATAACTTTTATTCCTTTTTCATTGCACCATGATATGTAATTATCTAAAAATGAAACAAAACTAGAGTCTGTTGTATAACTTGGTGTAGATTCAAAAACATTTGGCATCAATTTGCGGCAATCAAAGTTCATTACTATTAACTTATTTTCAGGAAAAGTATTTGCCATAAAATCAAAATCACTTTTATCTAAATGCCAATAACTTAAACCATATTGAAAACCTGCTCTTCCAATACCTCTATAAATTCCAGATTTAGAAGGTTCTGAGGTTTTACCTCCAAGAACTGTTTGAACTATCCATTCAGATTCTTCAGCATTAAAGGTATCATAGTATTCACCATCTAACATGCCCCATTGATGTATATTTCTTCCAACAAAAGGTTTGCTATCAATATAATTCACTTCTTCTGACAATATATACTGCCAATTAACAGGTTTTGTTGGACTAAACATGCTATACTCTCCAACAAACACCGGCTGTTGGAACTCGTTGACAAATTTCTGAACACTATTATCAACATTAGATTTGAACCCATTTATGTCGGTCCACTGAGTAACGTAATGATGCACTTCCCAAACTATATTTTCTCTTTGTATCTTCACATAATTACTACTTCCAACTCTAGGATAATCAATAAATATAACTTGATTAGCACCTACAATCCTTATAGCATCTATTGTTCTTTCCATCAAAGTTGTATAAGTTCTTCCAAAATGAGCTCTTTGATCACTAGGAACAATATTCATAAGGGGTTCGTTTATTAATCCGAACAAAACATAATTCTTATCTTTGTATCTTTTAACTACAAGCTTCCAAGCATTGATCCAAGCTTGTCTATTCTCTTCTTGTTTAGGGTTGTCTGTATCAAAAAAATCCAGAATAATTTGTTTAGCCTCAGCTTCTGTTAATGGTTTAGAATATGAATACAATCCTTCCCATAACCAATCTGGTAAATATGGGTATTGTCTATAACCCTCTTTCCACCCAAAATCCCGTAAGTTAATAATACAATAAACCTTATTTTGTTCACACCACATAACTTCCTTGTCTAACCATTGCTCAAAATAAGCTATATCTATTTGGTTTTTCTGTGGCATCCATGTGCCTATCCGTTCAATGTGAATTTCTACACAATTGCCTCCAGATTCTTTTATACGTTTGATGTCAGCTTCAGTCCAGAATTGGCCATTATTAAACCTTCTTTCATTCCAATCTACATTAAATCCTTTCAGATAAACTTCATTTCCATTTTCATCAACAAGTTTTGTTCCTTCAACATGAAGTATACCAACAGGAAGAGTTCCTCCATTTCCTGCTCTACATTCTCCATTAGCAAATCCTAGTGATTGACATTGTTCATCACAAGATTCTACACCATACTCTTCATTAATCTCACTTGCTGTTAATACTTTATTCCATATCTTAACCTCATCTAATGATCCTTGGTATGGATTTGCAGTAGGATCATCCCATCTCGACCCTATTGATAAATCCTTGTTATTAGAATCCATTGAGTATATTGTAGTATCACTCTCTATGTATTGTCCGTTCTTGTAATATTTTATGATATTATTTGCATCATCATATGTTATTGCTATGTGTTGCCATTGGTTTGCTACAAGGTTTACTGAAGAGGATTCATAAGCTCTTAATGTTCCTGAATTATACCATCTAAGGAATAGTTCATCATTGTATATACCAGCATAGTATTGACAAGAAGCTGTTCCTTCTCTTTTTGCAAAAATGATTTCCCAACCAGAAATGTCTGATGGTTTAACCCATGCTGATAGAGTAAGCTCACCTACTTTGTTTAAAACACTAGAACTCGGTATTCTTACAAAATCATTAGTTCCATCAAACTGTAAAGCTTTTCCTTGTTTACCTGTTGTCCAAGTTGCTCCACTAATTGTTCCATCATTATTGTATGGAGAAGAATCATAAACGTTTGTTCCAGAACCTTCATCTAGTTTGTAATAGACAACTAGATCAGACGGAATGGTCGTAGTTGTAGTACTAGTTGTAGTCGTAGTTGTCACAGGGACTGTACAACTTTCATCACTTTTACATTCTGATCCAACAGGACATTCACATACACTACACTTATCGATTAAATTACCATTATAACAATATTTTGGTTTAGCCCAAGAACACTCACCATACTCTGTTCCATCTGAACACCTTAACAATATGTACTCAGAAATTCCTGCCGCTTTTTTTAGTATGGGATCGACACCAGAACAGTCTGCTGTGGATAAATCCTCTGTGAGATAGAAATTGAGTAATTCCTTCACTTCTCCCTCGGTTAATTCAGCTTTCGATGGATTTGTCAGAAAATCTATCAAGGCCTTCCTAAGTATATGACGATATTCTTTTTCGAATGGACAACTGACGCGAGCAAATACAGTGTAGGTTGATAAGAATATCAGAATAGAAAAAATTAGGATGAATAATTTCTTGTTATTCATGAATAATTTTTTAATTTCTTAGAAGAAAAATGTACATCATAGGTTACCAGCTTTAGCAATTTAAGCCTCTCAGACGATTAGTAACAGTAAGCTAAACATCTCGGGCGAACCCTTGATGCGTACACTACTGTCCTATCAACCTCGTCGTCT
>Ga0209635_10000293_pt1 | contig 33144 bp, 34 predicted proteins | sample DeeMarSWOR230_32_FD_187463 | JGI IMG/M metagenome (GOLD analysis project Ga0209635, IMG submission 187463) | Marine sediment microbial communities from White Oak River estuary, North Carolina - WOR-2-30_32 (SPAdes) (version 2) | ecosystem: Environmental > Aquatic > Marine > Intertidal zone >...
AGACCGAGTATGATCTTCCACCACACTAGCTGAGCAAAAGTAATGGTGAATAGCCATCCGATGAACCAGATAACGACCCCGGGAAAACCTGCTGCAGAATCTGACTTGCTCATGGCTTCCTCCTCTAGACGTAATCCTGTGACATACGCAGGACTCTACTCTGTTACCTGGCTTCCGTCAATGAACCACTATACCACCGTTCTTCATTGCGTCAACCAGTAGACACAGCTCAACCGAGCCGCAAATCCCTCTCATTCTCAGCTTTTTGCGGCCCATTTTCCGGCCCGTGGGCAGACGTGAGTATGCTTCTTCCTGAATGTGAATGACGGGAAAAATCAGCCCGATGGCTATTATCCTAGCTTCAAAATGAGGAGAGAATACTAGGTCATGCTACCTGGCTTAGAGTCCGCTTGGCGGCTGTGCTATCAGTGCACGACCCACTGCCTCAAGTCATCCTTATTTGCGGCTCTCGAGTGCGCAGTGTCCGGTGAGGGGAAAGAAGTAGTAGTAACAAGATGGAGTCAATGGGAGCCAAACCGCCTCCCACCCTCGTCCCTTGTAAGCGATTACACCCCTGGGCAATCGCTAATGGAAAGGTTTTGGCTCGCCAATCCAAAGGCCGGCCTCCCTCGGGATTCAGGACAACCCGTCAGGAAATGCGCCATGCGGTATTGGGCAACGGGAGCAGTCTATGTCGTCTTAGCTCCCAGTCAGTTATGGCAACCGAGGTTGCTTTGTTACCCGCTGTGTGGATATAGACTATGTCTGTGGTTGTTGCCCCAACTGGCACATTCATTCCGTTGGTCCGCTGAGAATACGTAGCACCGTGGCAGTATGCCTCAAAATACACTTGGTAGAAGTCAATCTCCACATTTCCGGTGTTCCATACCTCAAAGCACACTACCACGTCTCCCCAATCGTCTCTATACTCGTAGTATTCCTGGTCCCAGCTTGCCACAGTACACATGGCAGACAGGCTCTCCATGGGGGCAACATTCTCGGTTTGGCTGGGTTCCGACGACTCCGCTGTCAGTTGTATTTCCAGCACGGAGCAATGCTCAAGAAGAACATTGACGAAGCAACCCTCACATTTGCCCTCAACGGTGACCTTTTGCCCCTCGTCAAGAGGTACCACTTCCTCTTTGCTGTCGAAGAGGCATTGTACACCCCATACCTCAAATCCCTGTCCACTACCCAGTACTATGTAGGCGCCACTGGCAATCTCTTTCCCAATACTGATGACTATGCCTGTCACACGAAGGGTCTCGCCTTCGTATAAGTCAGCGGCTCTCACTTCATTGGCGTCAAACTCGGCGTACAGTTGAGCGGCGGTTGTCTCTATCGCGTTCGGGCCTGACGCAGGCATTGAGGGTTGCGAAGATGGACTGCCACAGCTAACCAGTAGTAATAACACCACAGAAAAGGCCGCTACAATGACCCGTTTCGTCAACCTCAACTGCCCTCAATCAACCATGCCTCGGTTGCGTCAAATAGTGTCACGGGTGCCGGTGGGTGGCTTTCTTGTACCTGGCGGCTGTGCTATCTCAGTGCACGACCCCCTGCCTCATACACCTATCTGAATGACTATTTGCCGAGTTTAAGTCGCACTATCACCATAGCTAGAAAACCAGCGCCCAAACCAATCAGAAGACCTTGTACAAGATACCCTTGTGCCCAACCAATCCCCATACCAATAAACAAACATCCTGGAATACACAGTCCACCGATTTCCCATCCCCTCTTGGACTGCTCAGTCTCGTTGCCCAACTCTCTTACCTCCTTCTATTACGTATTTATGATACCCCATATTATATTGATATGGGGGGGGGCTAAATACGAAAGGGAGTGAAGGAAGGGGAACTTGAAAGGTTGATAACGTATTTGGTGGGGGGTTGGGTTTGGTTTGTGCAGTTCAATTCACGCTGGCAATAGGAGTAAAATAGTGACAGAGAGACAGACAAGGTAATGTGAGCGCCTGTTCCCGCATCCGATACAGGTTTATACTTGTGGTTGATAGCACAATCCTGAAACTTTGGTTGCCGACACGAGTAACTGATGTAAGAAGAATGGCACGCAACTCCCAAGGAACTGCCAAGAGATTCACTACTTCATTCTTCATGCTATTGTCTGGAATCGTCACTGTCCTGGTTGGCTTAGGAATAATCTACCTTGTCATCTTTCATTGGTCAGGGACGGCACATATACTAGAAGTGATAGGGGCTTTGTTTGTATCGTTGATGGTACTTCGATCGGGTAGTTGGCTTATTCATGCTGCAATAAGAGAGGTAAGGACATCTGGCAAGGATGAGTAGTACAGGAAGCTCAAGATGACCGATAGACAAACGAGGTAGCACAGGAGACTTCGTGGGCTTGATGATTGTGGTCCTTCAGAGGCATTAGTGCCAGGTGAAGATATGGAAAGCTATCAGTTACGCGATCACAGGGCAGACTATAATAGTGCCAATACAACAGTGAAGGCTTGTTATGAATGTGATTGTTGGGGCTATCCTGGGGCTTTCTGGTCTCCTGTTCATCTATCTAGCTTATGCCCGCAAGTGGTCCAAAACTAAGCTAGGGGCACTTGCCTTATTCATCCTGTCTTCACCCGGCTTAGCTTCCGGTCTCCCTATGCTTCATTGGGGTGTGAGGATCATTATCGAGAAAGAGACACCGTATGAATATGAATGGTGTAGCGGGACTCTCCGTGGTAGCTCCGCCGTAGCTGTGGGTGTGGTCTCGATACTAATGGGACTCGCACTGGTTATTTGGTGGGTATATGCACTCACGGACTGATTAGGAAGTTGGTCTGGGATACTCAATCCAGAAGGCTTGAATTACCTCATTGGGTAGTCTTGACTTCACATCATGGATACAAAAGCCGATACCGAAGGAATGGGCATTACCATTACAGTGAAGAAACAAAAAGCCTCCCATTTGGGAGACTCATGCTATTTGACGGCCAATCGACCGCTAGTACGGGATTTCATTCATGGCACAAACAACTGTGGCGGTTCGAACGCGCGTATATGGGCCCTTCGGAACGGTCCCCCAAGTCCGGCTTGAGAAGAAGCAGCTGACTCCGGACCTCCAACAATTGCCAATCCCAGGTTCTCATCCCATGGAGGAATGGAGTGTTATTGACGTTGCACAGGCATAGGCGTTTCTAGCAGGTGTGCTGCTATTCTTTCGTAGCAGTCCCACTGCTCTTGCTTTATCACAGGCCGGTGCCACCATTTGGGGGTTAGTGAGTCCAGTATTATCCAGTAGCCGTTCTTAGGAGAGGTTCGGACCTTCACCGAATCACCGGTCTCTAAGATTGCGTTGCCTATTGCTCTGTCGTTGCTCAAGTGTTGCGCAATGCCCGTTTCCTGATAGTCTCCCTCCCAGCGCACGCCGCCTGACCTGATCTCCGTTCGCGGCAGGCTTCGCGAGTCACGGATCCAACATTCGACTACCCACTCGAAATCATCACTTAGACCCACCCCCGTCAGTTTGATCCACCGGATGGGGCTTTGAACGATAGAGATAACCTGAAGATGCCCCTTGCCGGTTGGATCGCCTTCAGTAATTCGGGCGTTCACACCCAATGCACGCAGATCAGTACATAGCTCACCAAGTTTGATCATCCAGTCTCGTTGCGCTGACTCCAACAAAGCTCGCAAACACCGATGAGCTCTCTTCACTACTCTTCGCACTCCATTCCCGAACATCGCCATGTACCTAAACATTTTCTCCCGAATTGTACCACCGAATCGCCATCTCACTTTTCCCCGCAGTTCGCCTATAGAGTTCGAAGTGCTCGGCGAGTGAGCTAAGTTGAATAGAATCCTTTTCCACTTGTTCCCAGCGCTTATCTCTTACTTGCGTCCGTGACCTGGGTGTGATGAGGAAGTGATATTCGTGCAACTTCGAACTAGATAAGGCAGCAGGTCGGTGCATAAGAAAGAATCGCCATTCCTGGGGGACTCCAATCTCAATGGCGTCCCTGGAGGGATTCGAACCCACGACCCGCTGCTTAGAAGGCAGCCGCTCTGTCCAGCTGAGCTACAGGGACCCGGCCCAAGTATACCACGGCATGGGGCAGTCACTAGAAATGGGAAGCCCGCTCCCCCTTGTCTGTAAGCTTGTGCCCCACAGTCTTCAGCACCTCACCCGATCCATAGCATCGTCTACGATTCTACACCCTTCTTATCCGCACCCTTATCTGTGGCTTCTGATCCCTCAAGCGGGCGACCGTGATCCTCTGCGACTCTGGAGTCCGTGATGTAGAAGCCCGAGCCCTTGAACAAGATGGGCACCGGGGAGAAAAGACGGCGCGCAGCCCCGTGGCACAAGGAGCAGACCGCCACCGGTTTGTCATTGAAGCTCTGCCTGAGCTCAAATCGATGCCCACAGTCATCACACTGGTACTGGTAGGTAGGCATTTATCGCTCTCCTCAAGCCCTCGCTTATGACGAACGGGCTCCGATTGTCACGTTCCGCTGCACTCTCCCTTCGGCACCCTCGAGCAGTGATCATAGACCTATACAGAACTACCCGCAGGAGAAGAACACCCAAAGCAAACCCGACGATTCATGCAGTCGCTGGCACTCGCAATGCCAGACTGCCAATTATACGAGACGGGTGATATTCCATCAAGTAGCGGCAGGATGGTGACCTCAGACCTAACTCATGTAGGCACCCTCCATGGCACACGCAGCCAAGCGACAATACAGACCCAGGGCACCGGCGGTGTACCTGGGAGCCGGTTGCTGCCACGCAGCCCTTCGCTGCTCGAGTACGTTCCTCATCTCCACTGGTTCTTTCCGCCGACCCTGTATGCCCACAACATCGATGGACCGCCGTCGCAGGCTGATTTGAATCAGGTCTTCGTTCTCCACCAAGGCTATGGGCCCCCCACTGAAAGCTTCCGGTGACACATGGCCGATCACAGGGCCAGACGTAGCACCGGAGAACCTTCCGTCGGTGACCAAGGCGATGGACTTCCGGTACTTCTCCAGACCAACTGTCGCTGCTGTGACATAGTAGAGCTCTGGCATCCCACTCCCTCGCGGCCCCTCGTACCCCACAACAACAACCGAGCCTGGCTCAATCTCTTGCCGAGTGATGGCTCGATAGCAGTCCTCTTCACAGTTGAAAACAACAGCTCTGCCTGTATGTTCGTACATGGCAGGGTCGCACGCACTATATTTGAACACCGATCCCACGGGAGCCAAGTTCCCTTTGAGAACGGCCACGGAGCCATACGTATTCTTGGGATCATCCGGGGCTCTGATCACGTCCTCTCTGTTCAACTTCCTTGAGCCGCCGACGGTGGCGTAGTTTCCCAGGCAGCCTTCAACCGCCCTGAAGAAATCTGAGTCCAGTACCTTCTCCACGTTCTTCCCCACTGTCTCTGCCGTCACAGTCAAAGCCCCCAGATCCAGCAGTCCCGACTCCCTCAGGAGAGCGACAACTCTCTGCACACCACCAGCGTGCCAGAACTGTCTCGAAGAGTATTCGCCAGCAGTATGGATATTCGTCAAGTAGGGGACTTCCTGGCCCATAGCATCAAATAGACTAACATCAAACTCGATCCCGGCAGCGTGAGCAATGGCTGGCAAGTGCAATAGAGCGTTCGTGGAGCCACCAGTAGCCTGATGGATGACCACGGCATTGCGCAGGGACGCCTCGGACAGGATATCCCCAGCTTTGAGCCCCTCCTTCAACAGCCTCATAACCAGATTGCCTGCTTGCCTGGAGCTCTCAAGAATGTGGTACTCGTTCGCCGGCGTCAGTGCCGAGGTAGGAGGTGCCAGGCCAAGAGCCTCCGCCATAACCTGCATCGTTGATGCAGTGCCCATGAACTGACAGGCTCCCACACAAGGTATAGCCTGTCTCTGAACGAACTCCAACTCTTCCAGCGGCAGGGAACCAGAATCCACCTTGACCGACGTAAGGCCGATGGAGCCACTCATGAGGTAATTGGACCCGACTTCGCTGGAACCTCCCGGCACTACTACCACCGGGATATCATCCTTCAACCTGGCAGCAGCAATCAGAGCGGCAGGGAGGGCCTTGTCACAGCTTGAGATCAGCACAGCGCCGTCGAACCGGTGAGATTGCACGTATATCTCTATCAGTCCAGCTATGTAGTCTCTCGATGGGAGTACATAGTTCATGCCATCGTGACCCTGGGCGATGCCATCACATACATCGGTCGTAGTGTACTTGAAGGGCGTTCCTCCAGCCTCGCGCACTCCCATCATGGCCTGTTCCACCAGCGAGTCCAGGTGGAAACTCCCGCCGTGTGAATGACCTGCATTGGAGTGAACCAGGATCAAGGGCTTGCTCAAATCAGTCCGTGAGACTCCTCCAGTCTGAAGCAGGGCAGGATGCTGGGCACTCACCCGGCGCATCTCGTCACTTCTGAGCTCCATTGTTCTCCCCTCCTGTTCGATATCGCGTACCTCCGTATTCACTCCGAGCCTAGTCACATATGCGGCCTCTCGATAGGCCGATACTCATATCCGTGAGGCGCTCTATTCACGGTCGAGAATGTTACAGGAACCCTGCTTTGTTGACAACCGCTCTGCTCGATGCCTAACATACCACCGTAGCTATAGGCACAATTCAACCAGCGAGAGACACTATGCCTAAACAAGGCCTCAGAGACGTAGACGTCCAAAGGAAGAGGGTACTGCTCAGAGTGGATTTCAACGTCCCTTTGGACACGGATACGGGTGCCATCACCGATGACAGCCGAATCAGGGCTTCTTTGCCCAGCATCAAGTACCTTGTGGATCAGAGAGCCAAGGTAATCATCTGCTCTCATCTAGGGCGGCCCAAGGGCAAGATAGATGAGAAACTGCGGATGAAGCCCATCGCGGAGCACTTGTCGCGGCTCATAGACTTGCCGGTGAGCACGGCGCCAGATTGTGTGGGACAACAGACTGAACAGCTCGTCAAGGAACTTAGAGAAGGTGATATCCTCTGTCTCGAGAACGCCCGCTTTCACCGTGAAGAAGAGTCAAATGAACCTGGCTTTGCCCGGGACCTAGCCAGCCTGGCCGATATCTTCGTCAATGATGCTTTCGGCACAGCTCACAGGGCTCACGCCTCCACGGTAGGTGTAACGACCTATCTGCCAGCGGTGGCCGGGTTCTTGATGGAGCGAGAGCTTCTGGCCATGAGCGGCCTTCTGAATGACCCAAAGCGACCTTTTGCCTGCGTCATGGGCGGCGCCAAGGTGAGCGACAAGATGGGCCTGGTAGGCAACATGCTGAGGAGAGTCGACAGCCTGCTCATCGGCGGAGGCATGGCTGCCACCTTTCTGAAGGCACAGGGATACGAAGTAGGGCGTTCTCTTGTGGAAGATGACAAGCTGGATCTGGCCGAAGGGCTACTGCACCAAGCGAGCGAACGCAAGGTGGACGTGCTACTGCCGGTCGACGTAGTCGTAGCCGAGGAAGTGGAAGCTGAGGCAGCGGCTCAAGTAGTCCCCATAGCCAAGATATCATCGAAAGACCACATTGTAGACATTGGACCTCAGACCACAGAGCTGTTTTCCGGTGAGTTGAACAGATGCCGCACCATTGTCTGGAACGGGCCAATGGGCATCTACGAGATGCCCAGGTTTGCCCAGGGAACCAAGTCGCTAGTCATCCTTCTTTCCACTCTCAATGCGACCACAGTCATCGGTGGCGGCTCCAGCACTGACATCGTCCATGAAATGCGGTTGGCAGATAAGATGACTCATGTATCCACCGGAGGTGGTGCCACACTGGAATTCCTCGAGGGTATCCCCTTGCCCGGCGTGGAGGCCCTGCTGGACAAGGTGTAGTAAGGCAAGCTCCCCTTAGCTGCCGGACTCCAGCGAAGGGAGAAAGCAGAGGCCTTGGATTATGCGCATCCCATTTATCATTGGCAACTGGAAAATGAATACCACGGTTGCTGAGGCAACCGGCCTCGTTCACGACATGCTGGGGAGTCTCGACAAAGTAGAAAGAGTGCGCAAGGTGATCTGCCCGCCCTTTGTTTCACTCACCGCCGTGGGGGATCTGCTAAGGGGGTCCTCTTTGATACTGGGCGCTCAGAACATGTGTGCAGAGGCTGAGGGGGCATATACCGGAGAGATTTCTCCTCTGATGCTTGCGCAACTGTGCCAGTTCGTCATTCTGGGGCATTCGGAGCGGCGGCGGTATTTCGGAGAAACAGACCAAACAGTAAACGCTAAGGTCGTATCGGCCTTGAAGCATGGACTCCAGCCCATCCTCTGCATCGGGGAAAAGCTCGAAGAGAATGAAGCTGGTAGAACCGAGGAGGTTCTGGAGCGCCAGCTGGTTCAAGCTCTCAATGGTGTCGCTGGCAGCACCGACATAGTGATCGCCTATGAACCGGTGTGGGCCATCGGCACAGGCAAGGCAGCTAGTGCCGAGCAAGCGGCTGCCACCATCGGCTTCATCCGCGATACTCTGGCCAGACTATGGACTGGCGAAATCGCTCACAGTCTGGCGATTCTCTACGGCGGCAGCGTCACAGGTGACAACATCGCTGAATTCGCGTCCCATCAGGAGATCGATGGTGCCCTGGTCGGAGGCGCGAGCCTCAGAGCGGAGGAGTTCGTGCACATTGCCAAACAGATAGCCAGCATAGCCAAAACATGTCGCTAGCTACTTCCATTCTTCAAATCTTAAAAGAGAACGAATTCGATGAACCACGTTGTCGCCATCGTCGGCCCCACAGCAGTGGGTAAGAGCGACCTTGCCATCCGGGTGGCCCAAGAACTGGATGCTGAGATCGTGAACGCCGATAGCCGCCAGGTGTACCGCTACATGGACATCGGCACCAGCAAGCCCGATTTGGCGGAAAGAGCTCTGGTTCCCCACCACATCATCGACGTCGTTGACCCCGATGAAGACTTCAATCTAGCCGCATATCTGCATTTGGCCCACGAGGCCATTGCGGGCATTCGTGAACAGGGCAGGCTCACCCTGCTGGTGGGAGGTACCGGGCTCTACATATGGTCAATACTGGAGGGGTGGAGCTTACCTCGAGTTCCACCTGACCGCCGACTAAGAAACGAACTCGAAGCCCGGGCAAGGACTGAAGGCGAACACGCCCTCCACAGAGAACTTCGGGAGATCGATAGCCAGGCAGCCAATAGGATCCACCCAAGGAACGTACGCCGTGTGATAAGGGCCCTTGAGGTATACCGTGCCACGAGGCAACCCCCTTCACTATTGCTCTGGCGTAGCCAACAGCCCGACTTTGCGGCCCTCGTCATCGGACTTGCCCTTAGAAGAAGTGAACTGTATGGAAGAATTGATCGCCGCATTGACAGGATGATGAAGCTCGGACTGGTCGAGGAGGTGAAGGGCCTGTTAGAACGGGGCTACGGCTCTAGCTTGCCCTGCATGTCGGGCATCGGCTATAAACAGATAGGCCAGTTTCTACGAGGCGAGAAGGGCATCGCCTGTGCCGTAGAGCAGATGAAATTCGCTTCCCACCGCATGGCGCGTCATCAACACGGCTGGTTCCGTCCCAGTGACAAGAGAATTCGCTGGTTTGATGCAGGTGGGGGCAAAGTCGCCCAGGAGGTGGTAGACTTGTGCAGGTCGCTTTAGAGACGGGCCAAAGACAGATACACGAAGAGACAAGGAGGCAGTGCAACGATAGTTCATGGAGTTCTCCAAGTTCCAGGCCACAGGAAATGATTTCATCCTCCTAGACGCGAGAAACGCCCAGCGAGACTGGCCGAAGCTAGCCAAGGCCGTGTGCCAACGCCGCTTTGGCATCGGAGCCGACGGGCTGATAACAGTTCACGAATCTGAGATAGCTGACCTCAAGATGCGCATTTTCAACCCCGATGGGTCCGAAGCCGAGGCCTGTGGTAACGGACTGAGGTGTTTCGCTAAGTATGCCATCGAGGCAAACATGGTTAGCAGGCCAGATTTGACCATAGAGACTGCATCGGGCGTACGTCAGGCTAGAGCCTGTGTCTCGAACGGTGAAGTGAGGCATGCTGAGGTAAGCATGGGCATGCCTCAATTCCAGGCCGAAGAGATCCCGGCTGATGTGGATACTCACGGAGCACCTATACTGAGTTACACCCTGGAGCTGGCAGAGTGCCAACTGGTCGTATCCCTGGTGTCTATGGGCAATCCCCATGCCGTGAGCTTCGTGTCCGTTCCAGTGCAGGATATGCCTCTAGCGACGCTAGGGCCTGAGGTAGAGAGGCATCCCGTGTTTCCACATAGGACAAATTTCGAAATAGCCAATGTGATGAACAGGAACAAGGTGAAAGCAAGAGTGTGGGAACGTGGTGTTGGAGAGACTCTAGCCTGCGGCAGCGGTGCCTGCGCCATAGCCGTGACTGGCCGATTACTGGACTATGTTGACAGTCAAGTGGACATAACATTGCCAGGGGGAATTCTCACCATATCCTGGGATGGCGTAGGGGAGGCACTGCTCAACGGGCCGGTTGCACGGGTTTTCAGCGGAGAATACCCTGACTGAGAGGAGACCTGCAATGAACTTGGCTACAAGGCTCGACAAATTGCCTGCGTACCTTTTTGTTGACATAACCCGGAACATAGCAGAGAAGCGGGCCAGGGGAGAGGACATCATCAGCTTCGCAATAGGGGATCCTGACCTGCCGACGCCTTCCCATATCATCGAGCACATGTGTCGAGCAGCTCACGAACCTGAGAATCACCGGTATCCCGAGACGAATGGTCTGCCGGAGCTTAGGCGAGCCATAGCGGAATGGTACGAAACGCGCTTCGGAGTCACCTTGGACCCAGAGACAGAGGTGCTTCCCCTCATCGGGTCCAAGGAAGGGATCGGCCACGTCGCCTTCTGCTTTGTTGAGCCTGGCGACATAACGCTGGTGACCGATCCTGGTTACCCCGTGTACTCCATGAGCACCTTGATAGCGGGCGGCGAACCTCATTTCATGCCTCTGACAGAGGAGAACGACTTCCTGCCGGACTTCAATGCCATCCCCGCCGAGGTACTTGCCAAAGCGAAGCTCATGTGGCTTAACTACCCCAACAACCCCACAGGAGCCACCACCGATCTTGGCTTCTTTGAGAGGGCAATTCACTTTGCCAAGGATCATGACCTGGGTATCTGTCACGATGCCCCCTACACCGAGGTCTACTTCGACGACCAGAAACCTCCGAGTGTGCTGGAAGTACCCGGCGCCAAAGAAGTTGCCATAGAATTCCATTCCTTGTCGAAGACCTACCACATGACGGGCTGGCGAATAGGCATGGCAGTGGGCAATGCGGAGACAATTGACGCTCTGTTCCGAGTCAAATCAAATCTGGACTCCGGCATTCCGCAGGCAATACAGTATGCTGCAATAGAAGCTCTCCGTGGCTCACAGGAGTGCGTCTTCGAACACAATGCCATTCTGCAACGGCGCCGGGACAAACTGACGAGGATCCTTGGCAAAATGGGCCTCAGGGCCAGAGTGCCCAAGGCCACTTTCTACGTCTGGGCCAAGGTTCCTCCAGGCTACACTTCCATTGACTTCACCAACAAGCTGCTAAATGAGGCAGGCATAGCTGTTACTCCCGGGATCGGCTACGGGAGAGAGGGGGAGGGTTACATCAGATTGTCCCTGACTCTTCCCGACGACCGCCTGGACAAAGCAATCGAGCGTCTAGCGAACTGGTGCCGCTGAAATTGCTGTCGCGGTGCTTCTCTCAGAGTCGTCAGGGAGCAGCCTGCCCGATGCCGCAACAAGGACAGGAGAGGCAGATAGGACACAGGACTTTCCCTACCCGGTCTGATACAGAGCTTGCACTCCTGGTAGGAGTGGAAAGAAAGGCTTCCAATCGCTGGTGGTCTGCAGAAGACTCCCTGCAAGAGCTGTCCGTGCTCGCAGAAACGGCTGGCGCCAGGGTGGTAGGCACGTTGATCCAGAAGCTACAGGCCCCTTCGTCTACTCACTACATACGTAAGGGGAAGCTCACAGAGCTCATCAGTCTTAAGAAGCAATCCCCGTATGACACCGTGATCTTTGACGACGAGCTTTCCCCACGGCAGCAGAGAAACCTTGAAGAGACACTGCAGGCTAAGGTCATCGACCGTACAGCTCTCATTCTCGACATATTCGCCAGGCAGGCACGCACTCACGAAGGAAGGCTTCAGGTCGAGCTAGCTCAGCATCAATACCTTCTACCGCGTCTCATAGGCCAATGGAGCCACCTGGAGCGCCTTGGCGGTGGAATAGGCACCAGAGGTCCCGGAGAGTCACAGTTGGAGACTGATCGGCGCCTCATAAACAGGCGCATCAACCGACTGCGGCACGAGATTGAAGACGTAAGGCGACACCGTTCTCTTTATCGCCGAAGACGCAAAGAACTGGCGATGCCGATAGTAGCCCTCGTTGGCTATGCTAACGCCGGCAAGAGCACGCTATTCAACACCCTGAGCAGAGCAGGGGTTGTTGCGGAAGACACACTGTTCTCCACACTTGATCCCGTCACGCGTCGTCTGATCTTGTCTGACGGACAGAGGCTCCTGATAACCGATACTGTTGGTTTCGTTCAGAAGCTACCACCGTCAATTACCGCAGCATTCAGAGCCACTCTGGAGGAACTGAGCGATGCTGATCTGCTGCTACATATCATCGACATAACACACAGGCATGCAGCAAACCAGTGCCGGACCGTAGAGGAAGTCCTTGCCGAACTGCAACTTCAGGACAAGCCACGAATCACCCTGTTTAACAAGCTGGACCTGGCTTTGGGCGGAGAGCAAGAGATGGAAACCTTGACCAACATCCCATTCTTCGAAAGAGAAATCACGCTGCCCGATGCCAACATAGCTCTGATCTCTGCCACCAAGGGATGGGGGATAGGTGGACTCGTCGACAAGATCGCCGCCCATATCGGAAATGATTCGAACGAGCCACTTCTATCGCGGCCCTTCCTGTTGGGGAGTCGTTGATAGCACTCTCAGGAGACAAGAATGGACTATATCAGAGTCCTCGAAGACCTCATCTCAATTGACACCTCGGTGCCCCCGGGTTCGAACTACGGCGAGGCAATTGACTACCTTCAACCCCTGTTTCAAAGTCTGGGCTTCGAGACCCAGAAAGTCACTGTTCCGAGAGAACACGCCCAAGGAAGGGATGGCAGAGTCAGCTTGATCTGCCACAGGAAACAAGCGGGAAGGCCGCGGTTGATCGTGTACTCCCACATCGATGTGGTGCCTGCAGAGGGATGGGACGCGTTCAAACCGAGAGAAACGAACGGGAGGATCTATGGCCGTGGAGCAGCCGATATGAAAGGAGCGATCGTAGCGCTGCTTGTCGGTCTCGAGGCCGTCAAGGAGAAGACGCTGAGATTTGACACATCGGTGGTCGTTACCACCGATGAAGAAATCGGCCAGTCCGGACAGCTTCATTACCTGACTGGATTTCTGCAACCTGTTTCGGGAGCTGCAGTGTTTAGTCTTGATTCTAGCTTCGGCTACGTAGCAATCGCCAACCTAGGCGTACTACAAATGGACATCAGAGTGAAAGGCCGCTCTGTTCACTCTGGGCTATCCCACCTGGGAGATAACGCCATAGAAAAAGCGAGCCTCCTGATACGAACTCTCCTCAGCACCAAGGAGAAGATAACCGAAAGAAGGTCAGACATAGACGTCCATCCCAGCACGGGGCTCACCAAGATGGAGGCGAGATTGAACATCAACAAGCTGTCGGGAGGGACAGCAGTCAACATCGTCCCTGATCAATGCCTAGTATCATTGGACCGCAGGTTGATTCCTGAGGAGGACGTGGAGGAAGCCGAAAGGGAACTGATGGATGCTCTCTCCTCTGTCGAGGGGGTGGATTGGAAAGCGGAGAGGGTCCTGAGAATCCCTACCGTAGCTCCTTGCCGTGATACCGTCGTGGATGAATTGGCTCAGATCATCGAAGCGGTCACCGGGGAATCAGGCAAATTCGGGGAAATGATATCTGGTGATCTGCCCCATGTTGCCGCCTCGGCTTGGGGAGCCAAGGAGTTTGGCCTGGGAGTAATCAGACCCGAGTGCAACATCCACGGCAGGGATGAATTCGTCTACCAGAAGGACATTGAAGATCTTGCTCAGATCATTTCGCGATTTCTGCCCGCTTCATGACGAGGACATAAGGTGGCTATAGCTATCCTGTATGCAGAAGGTCTCAAGGAATACGATTTCGGCCCAGGACATCCCTTCCGCGGAGACCGGTACGAAGCTTTCCCCACTTTCTTACGTATGAACCTAGCCGAGGACGACAACTACAAGATTCTCACAGCGGAGCCAGCTACAGAGCAAGACCTGCTACTGATTTGCAGCAAGGACTACATCGAATTCACCAGGGACTACTTCACAGCTGCTAACCTAGGCTTGGCCCGAGTAGCCGACTTTGAGTTCGCCCGATTCCATTCGCTGGACAATCTGCCTAGAGGAAGGCCCGGCAAGCTAGAACAGGCAGCCAGACTGATGATTGGGCAGGCAAAGATGTCAGTGGATATCGTTCAAGCCCACAGCTATGAGGTCGTCGTATGTATCGGCGGCAATATGCATCATGCCAGGCCGCACTATGGCGAGGGATTCTGTCTCTACAATGACAATGCCTTTGCCGCCAAATACCTGATGGACCGGTACGGCCTGGACAGGATCCTTATTCTGGATACAGATGCCCACTACGGAAACGGAACCTCCGAGTACTTCTACGCAGACCCGAGGGTCCTGTTCGTCGATTTGCACCAAGATCCCAGGACTTTGTATCCGGGAACAGGGTTCGTCAATGAGGTGGGGGAGGGGACGGGCAAGGGATACACCATCAACATCCCTTTACCTCAATATGCTGGCCTAGACTCCTACCGTTTGGCTTTCGAAGAAATCGTGGAGCCAGTAGCGGAGGAGTTCAAGCCTCAGATGATCATCAGAAACGGCGGCTCTGACCCCTATTTTGCCGACGGCCTGACCAACCTGGGATTGCCAGTAGCCGGTTTCACCATGATCGGCGGCAAGGTCAGACATATGGCTCAAGCCCTTCGGAGCCCCCACATACATATGATCGGCTCCGGCTACAACAAGGAGGTGCTCCCTTATGCCTGGCTGGCCCTCATATCTGGAGCGGCTGGCCTCCCCCTCGCACTGAAGGACCCCTTGCCTATTCCCCAGAGGTTTGAGACGGACCTAGTACTTGAAGACACCAAGGGCGTTGTGAAGGCCGTTAGGACCTGCCACAGAGACTATTGGGAGTCTCTCCAGTAAGGACCGGGCGAAACACGTGGACGAACACCAAATCCCATCTCGGCAACGGGGGCAAACCAGGTTACCCCTTCACCCATCTGTGTTTCTATGCTATAGTGCTAATATGTATCTATGGAGAGGTGAATATGCCAAGGGGAACAAGGATAACTGTAGACCTGGCTGACGGGGAGCTTCTCAAGCGAGTCAAGTTCGCGGCTGTCGAGCAGGGCAAGCCCATTCGGGAGATCGTTGTCGAAGCGCTGAAACAATGGCTCGACAAAAGAAGAAGCTCAGGAGGGACGGACTTCCAGGCGATGATACAGGCCTTGAACGAGTACCGCAAGGCGGACAAAGGGCCGGGTCAATAGGCGTAGCTATCATCAGAAGGTACCAGGGGGGAACGGTTGCCCGTCGTTGTCTCAGGATCAATCCATCACAGAGCGTCAGAAAACAAGGCGACACTGCGACAGGACGGTCAGTGCAACGAGGCCAGGGCTACTGTGATGTACTCCAACCACCGGTGATTGGAGCGGCTGTTAGTCAGGCAAAGATCCGTAATTGATGATGAGAAAGGAGACAGAATGAAGATCGTACGCTTCGCCAAGAATAGGGCAATGAAGTATGGCGTGCTCAATGAAGATGAAATTGTGGCAGTTTCGGGCAGCCCTTTTCCTCATCCGAGAAGACCTGGAGATTCGCCACGGCTGACGAACGAGACACACAATGCAAAGAATGTGGTTTTCCTTGCCCCATGCCTTCCATCTAAGATAGTAGCAGTGGGGTTGAACTACAGGAAACATGCAGAGGAAAGAAACGTGCCAATACCAGATCATCCTCTCATCTTCCTGAAGCCTTCTACCTCAGTCATTGGAACCGAGGGCAAGATCATCTACCCCAGAGCATCGAAGCGCGTGGACTACGAGGGTGAACTGGCCGTTGTCATAGGGAGGAAGGCCAAAGCAGTAGACAGGACTAGAGCCAAGGAGTATATATGGGGCTACACCTGTCTGAATGACGTCTCGGCCCGGCAGGAAATGGCAGATGACGCTGGCCAAGTGACTCGATCCAAGAGCTATGACACTTTTGCACCGATAGGGCCGTGGATAGAGACTGATATATCCCCTGATGACCTCAGCATCGAAACCTACCTGAATGGCAAGGCTGTGCAATCTGCTAGGACGAATGACCTCATTTTCCCGGTGGACGTATTGGTGAGCTTCATCTCCGGTGTTATGACGCTCCTGCCCGGCGATGTGATTTCCACAGGTACTCCCTCAGGGACAGGCACCCCTGAGGGAGCGGGGGCTATGAAGGCCGGTGACATCGTCGAGGTGAGAATTGAGGGCATAGGTACCCTGAGGAACTACATAGTCGAACAGAAATGATTGCCGAGGCTGATACCGTGCGATTCAGGGCCCGCGACCTGGGAATTGAAACCGGCGTTGGTCTGCCAGGCAAGTACAACGCAATAACTGATGTTCGCGGGGTCCTGGTTGGACACAAGGCGGTATGGAAAGACCCTCCTGCGGTGCCTACGATCTCACACAGAGTGAGATCAGGGGTAACAGCGATCCTCCCTCACAGCGGTAACCTGTTTCTGCAGAAGGTCCCTTGCGCCATCTATCTGGGTAACGCGTACGGCAAATTGACCGGATACACGCAGGTCAGGGAACTTGGCACCCTCGAGACACCTATCCTGCTGACTGGTACCCTGAATGTCCCGAAGGTCGCTGACGCATTGATTTCCTACATGCTGAGTCTGGAGGGAAACCAGGCTGTCGACTCCATGAATCCGGTAGTAGGAGAAACAAACGACGGAGAACTCAGTGATTCCAGATCAAGACCAGTGGAGGAAGAAGACGTATTCGACGCGCTACAGGAGGCAAGGGATGGGCCGGCTCTGGAAGGCTCGGTGGGAGCCGGCACGGGTACCCGCTGCCTGGGCTGGAAGGGCGGGATAGGAAGTGCCTCAAGGGTGTTGCCGCCCAAAACAGGAGGATATGCCGTCGGGGTGCTGGTTCAGACAAACTTCGGGGGACTGCTGACGGTGAATGGTGCGCCAGTTGGCAGAGAACTGGGAAGACTCTCACGCCGCTACGAATTGCCTCACGAGGCCGGGAGCTGCATGATTGTAGCCGCGACTGATGCACCTTTGTGCTCGCGGAATCTCGAGAGGTTAGCCAAGAGAGCGGTGTACGGGCTCGTTAGATGCGGCTCACACAGCAGCAATGGAAGCGGCGACTACGCCATCGCGTTCTCAACAGCCTATACCATGCCCTACACCGAGCCAGTACAGCTCATCAACAATGCTGCCATGTCTCGCCTGTTCCTAGCAGTTGTAGAGGCTACAGAGGAGGCCGTTTTGAACTCAGTGCTTCAAGCAACGACAGTCATCGGCAGAGACGATCACAGATCAGAGGCCATCCCCATAGCAGACGTGATAGCAGTATGTGAGAGGTACGGCAGCCTCTTCTGGCACTCAAAGGTAACCCCATGGGCACCAACGACCAAAGAGGAGACTATCCTGGACGGTGGCAGAAGACTGGGGCACCTAATGGGATATGTCGCGTCCGCTCACATTCCCCACGAGTTGAAATCCAGCCTGCTTGAAAAGTTGAACGATGCCATCGAGAACAACTCCGATGCCTGTAACCTCACCCGACAAGCAAAGAAACAGCGAGCTGACGAAGCGTTGGTCACATGCGAGAGAACGATGGAGGCCTTCACAAACGAAGTTGCGTCCGGAGGCTTGACTGCAGAGCCGTACGCATCTCTCTTCGCCCTGCATGCGGGTCTTGGAAGGTGGATCTGTCGGAAGGCAAGGGCAGTCTAGGTTTGGCTCAGCAGCGTCAGACCTCGTCCAGAGTTGTCCAAAGCGCAAGGAGGTAGGAAATGGCAGTAGCAGAGATAACAATAATTCCTTCGGGCACAGGGAGTCCTTCGGCCAGCACACATGTGGCCAAGGCGCTCAGAATCCTGCAAGAAGAAGAGGATATCAAGTATCAGATGACCCCGATGGGAACAATCGTGGAAGGCGATCTGGACAGAATCCTGCTATTGGCGAAAAGGATGCACGAAGTGACTTTTGACGAGAGCGTTCATAGAGTGATGACTTTGCTCAAGATCGATGACCGCAGAGACAAACCCCTTTCTATGGAAGGCAAACTGAGTTCACTGATGGCTAAGTTGGGCCGCCTGCCTTAGACAACAGGATTTGCGCGTCTTGTTTTGCACTGCTTCGAAGCCTGGTGTTACAATGCCGGGCGTATGGTGCTTCGAGGTCACGCGATTGAGGAAACCATCCCCAATGGCGGAACAGTCCCCCAGCCCTCGAGCGTTGCCCGGACCCACAATCCTGTACCGAACACAGTGCCTTTTGTTCCTATGACGTCGTTGAGGAGCCCTGGACGCTGATGTCATCAGCAGAGTACATGGAGTGTGCCCTTTCTCTCGCGGAACTAGCGAGGGGATACGCCAGCCCAAACCCTGCCGTGGGGGCCGTGGTTGTCAAGGACGGCATCATTGTGGGGATGGGATATACCCAACCGGCAGGGTCGGATCATGCCGAGGTCATGGCATTGCGTCAAGCTGGCAACTCGGCGCGCGGAGCGACCATGTACGTTAGCCTGGAACCTTGCTGCCACTACGGACGGACGCCACCGTGTACTCAGGCGATAATTAACGCCAAGATTGCGGAAGTCCACATAGCACTGATTGACCCCAATCCAGCAGTCTCCGGACACGGAGTCCGTGAACTAGCTTCAGCCGGGATCAAGACCCATGTAGGTTCACACCAAGAGGAAGCATACGAAGTAAACGAGGCCTACGTTAAGTACATCACGACCGGTCTTCCCTTCGTCATCACTAAGTTCGCTATGAGCCTGGATGGCAAGATCGCTACAAAGACAGGTCAGTCCAAATGGATCAGCAACAGAGAGGCAAGGGATTTCGTGCACGCATTGAGACACACGGTGGACGCCATAATGGTAGGAGTCAACACCGTGATCGCCGATGATCCACAGCTTACTGCAAGGTGTTGTTGCGGCAAGGGTGGCAAGGCAAAGACCCAGCCGCTACGGCTCATTGTAGATAGTCAAGGAAGGACGCCACTGGACGCAAACGTCTTCAAGCAGCCGGGAAGAACTCTGCTCGCCGCCGTTGAGCCCCTGAACAAGGATACAAAGAACAGACTGGCCCAAATAGGGGTCGAAGTGCTGGAAGTGCCAGGAGCGGAAGGAAAGGTGGATTTGCCTCACCTGCTGGAGGTACTGGGAGCCTCCGGCATAGTGAGCATACTGGTGGAAGGAGGGAGCGAGCTACTAGGCTCATTGTTCGACCGCAAGTTAGTAGATAAGGTGCTGGTGTTCATCTCTCCGATGATCATTGGTGGGGGACAGGCCAAGACTGCAGTGGGAGGGAACGGCGTTGGCATGATAGCAGAGGCGTTGTGCCTCAATCGGATCCAATTCAGCAACTTCGGCGACAACATCCTGGCATGTGGCTATACGAGAACGAGACCACTGGAGAAACAGCGTGTTTACCGGACTGGTTGAAGAAGTCGGCACGGTCACCGAAGCGGCAATGGATTTCCTGTCTATCAAAGCCGACTTGACTTTGAGAGATCTCAAGGCAGGGGATAGCGTAGCCGTCAATGGGGCTTGTCTGACGGTCACCTCTCTTGACCACTCTAGCTTCCGCGCCGACGTCATGCCCGAGACACTGCGGCGTACTAACCTGGGAGCGCTTCACTATGCTGACAAAGTCAATCTAGAGAGGGCACTCAGGCTTGACGGACGTCTAGGTGGCCATCTGGTTCTGGGCCATGTCGACGATGTAGGGGAAGTACATTCACTCATTTCTGAGAGATCCGCGATTGTCATGAGGATTTCGGCCCCGTCAAGTATCATGCCTTACGTGGCTCGCAAAGGATTCATAGCCGTCGATGGCGTCAGCCTCACGGTTGTGGACCTTGATGATCACTCTCTCGCCGTGTCCCTTGTGGCCTACACTCTGACCCATACCACTCTGAGTGGCAGAAGGCCTGGCGACAGAGTGAACCTGGAAGCTGACGTCATAGCTAGGTACGTAGAGCGACTAAGCGACCGAGGCAGTCGAGAGGTGACCTTTGACCTGCTTATGGAAAACGGATTCCTGACGCAAGAGAGTTAGTCAGTGTTTGCTACTATCCCCGAGGCAATTGAAGAGGTAAAGGCGGGGCAGTTCGTCATCATTGTTGATGACGAGAGCCGCGAAAACGAAGGCGACCTGGCAATAGCGGCAGAGAGAGTCACCCCCGAGGCCATCAACCTCATGGCAAAGGTCGGACGGGGTCTGATCTGCCTTCCCATCAACAAAGAAAGACTGGACGAACTGGGAATCCCGCTGATGGTCCAAGACAACACCTCCAGATACTCCACGGCCTTCACGGTGTCCATAGAAGCGAGGCACAAGGTCACAACAGGGATTTCCGCTCACGACCGGGCCCAGACCATTAGGACGGTGCTCGATCCCCAGAGCAAGCCTGATGATCTGGTGAGGCCGGGGCATGTATTTCCCATACGGGCGAGGAGCGGAGGCGTACTCGTCAGAGCAGGACACACTGAGGCTATCGTCGATTTGGCCCGGCTGGCAGGGCTCTACCCGGCCGGTGTCATATGTGAGATCATGAACGACGATGGCAGCATGGCAAGACTACCTGACCTCGAAGCCATGGCGTCCAGCCTCGGCTTGAAGATAGTCGCCATCACTGACCTCATTGCATACCGCGTTCGCCACGAGAAACTGGTTCAAAGAATAGCCGAGGCTCGATTGCCTACCAGGTTTGGCGAGTTCACGGCGATACCCTACAAAAGCAACGTCGATTCCAAAGAACACTTCGCTCTGGTTCAAGGCGACATTTCGGGCGACGACCCGGTACTGGTACGCGTCCATAGTGAGTGTCTTACGGGAGACGTGTTCGGCAGCCTGAGGTGTGACTGCGGCGATCAGATTAGACTGGCAATGGAGTACATAAGCGAGGAAGGGCGAGGAGTGTTCCTGTACATGAGGCAAGAGGGAAGAGGAATCGGGTTTCACAACAAGCTTCGTGCCTACGCTCTTCAAGACCAAGGCATGGATACTGTGGAGGCGAATATTGCGCTGGGTTTTCCGGCTGATCTGAGAGACTACGGCGTTGGGGCACAGATCCTCGCTGACATAGGTTTACATAAGATTCGCCTCCTCACTAACAACCCGAAGAAGGTAGTCGGCTTGGAGAGCTATGGGCTGGAGATAGTAGAAACCGTCCCGCTGATAGCGCCACCTAATCCTTACAACATCCACTATCTGCAAACGAAGCAAGAGAAGCTAGGACACCATTTGTGTGTAGAGGAGGCAACCGATGGCCAAGCACTATGAAGGAATGCTGCTAGGGAAAGGACTCAGATTTGCCGTGCTTGTCTCGCGGTTCAACGAACTGCTGACTAGCAGGTTGCTTGAGGGTGCGCGGGATGCCTTGCTGCGCCACGGAGTTGATGAGAACGACATTGACGTTGCCTGGACGCCTGGCAGCCTCGAGATCCCGTTGGTAGCTATGAAGCTGGCTCAAAGCGGCCGCTACAGCGCCATAATCTGTCTTGGCGCAGTGATTCGTGGCGGAACCCCGCACTTTGAGTATGTGTCGTCGGAGGTTAACAGAGGGATCGCTAGGGTAGGGTTGGAGAGCGGCGTGCCAACAACACAGGGCATTATTACTGCGGATACTCTGGAACAAGCCATCCAGAGAGCTGGAGCCAAAGAGGGCAACAAAGGTTTCGCCGCCGCAACCAGCGCTATCGAGATGGCGAATCTACTCAAGGCTATTCAGTAACCTTGTAGATCTTGTCACCTCGCCTCACCCTCTCAGAGACCTTCACGCCGATGACATCGCCTGCTTTTGCTTCAGTAATGTCAACGCGATCGATCTGCATGGACTCGAGAACGAACTGCATTTCTGTGGTTGCACCAGTGATACGAACTGTGTCGCCCCGCTTCAGTGTGCCTGTTAACTCCACGCCAGCAACTACAGGTTTGGCGAAGAAGTCTACCACCTTGCCGACTTCCACTTCAGGCATCTCAGGGTACCTCCTTCCTATGAGAATAATGTATACCACATCACTGCCAAAATCAACACACTAAGCCACACGTGTCTTGACACACGATGCGGTTAAACCTAAGATATTGACATCCAACCGATACTGACCGGAGGTAATGAACCATGCTGGAGAGAAAAGCGGAGCAGCCATATACCTGGGAAGAAGTGTTCTCTTTCGACCGCATGAAGCGAAGCATGCTGACTAGAATCCTGGACAACGTAGAGGACATATGCGAAGGCAACAAGCCAGTAAGCCCTGAACAGATTAGCGAAGTGATTAACGACGAGTGGCATAAAGTCAAGGAGACCGTGAGGTCCTCACCCGCAGCGAAAGAAGCCTTCCGCAAGTACCTGGAGCGTACTGTCTCTGACCAGATTGAGAAGCTGATCGAGAAAGACAAGGCCGAACTGGAATCTCTGGGCGTAGTCGAAAGAGGCTTGTAGTTTGGCTCTGGAGGACAATCGCATTCCAGCCACTCAAGCTACGTCGGACGTCGCCATCGAGCAACTGAGCAAACGCCTCGAGATGTTAGATGCGAGACTCGACAACCTAGACTCCGTAATGACCTCTCTTGTGGAAAGGGTGATGGACAAGCCGCTAACCTTGGAGGTTGTCTGTCCCAAGTGCGGACAGCCCATAGAGGTCAACATAACCAGCAGTGTGAGAATGCGCGGCTAGGGGCGAATACTGCACGTGTCTGAACCGTCACCATGAAGTCTACACAATTTCGACTGCTGTGCCATACGCCACAATTTCGGCAGCTCCAGACAACACCATAGAGGTGACGAATCTGGCACCTACAACTGCATTGGCGCCCAGTCCCTCGGCTTGATCAATCATCCTCTGAAGCGCCTCCTCCCGAGCCTGTGCAAGCATGACTGTGTAGTCTTTGATCTCGCCTCCCACGAGACTTCTCAACACTGCCACGATATCGTGACCAGCATGTCTGGCTCTGATGGTGCTTCCCCTGACCAAGCCTAGAGTCTCCTTTATTCTCTTTCCTTCGATTTGCTCCACAGTGACCACGATCACTTGTCCACCTCCTTGAACCGTTCCCTTTCGTCCTTTGCTGCCCGGTGTCTCTCACAACCGAGTGACACCAGCAGGATAATCAGGCCTATACCCACAGCCACAATGGCGAGTTTGACCGGCCAAGGCAATGACGCCAAGAGGGCCCAGCGAAAATAGTGATAGATCCCCCACACTCCCAGAACACCCAGGCCTATACCCAGAGCAATAGCGCCGACTCGTCTCAAACCATCTCCTAGGACGTGCTGTTGACCCCCTCTTCAAACCTGTTGGTGATGGGCAACCTCCTACCTTGACCGAAGTTCCTGGAGGTTATCTTTATGCCCGGAGCAGCCTGACGGCGTTTGTATTCATTCTTGTCTACCAGTCGAACTGCTTTCACCACCACCTCGGCTTGAAAGCCTCTGCCTACGATATCAGCAATCGATAGGTCTTTTTCCACATAGGCCTCCAGAATAGGATCCAGCAGTTCATACGGAGGCAGGGTATCAGTGTCCTTCTGATTGAACCTCAGCTCTGCTGAAGGCACCCTAGCAAGAACGCTGAGAGGTATCAAGTCTCTTCCAGCCTGATGATTCCTATGTCGGGCCAATTCAAAGACCATGGTCTTCGGCACGTCCTTCAGAGGTATGAAACCTCCAGCCATGTCCCCGTAGAGGGTGGTATAACCTGTACTTGTCTCACTCTTGTTGCTGCAGGCAAGGACCAGCCACCCAAACTTGTTTGACAGGGCTAGCAGCACGTTTCCTCTGATTCTCGCCTGTATGTTCTCTTCAGCCACGCCTGGCGCAGTACCCCTGAATGATTCAGACAGCATCTCCAGATACAAGGCGAAAGCCTTCTCGATAGGGATCACCCTGAACTCTATCCCCAGATTCCTGGCCAAGACCTCCGAATCGGACCTGCTGCTTGACGATGTGTAGCGAGAGGGCATGGAGACACCCACAACGTTGCTGGGACCCAAGGCGTCCACCGCGATAGCAGCCACCAAGCTTGAATCAACACCGCCAGATAGACCGATGACGACTTTGTCAAAGCCGTTCTTGCGTACATAGTCACTCGTTCCCAGAACCAGCGCGCGATAGATCTCTCCGATACTGTCCAACTGCTCTGGTAGCTTTGCTGGCAGAGTCGGCTTCTCGAGCAACACAGATTCCCTCGAGACCGCAAAGACGGCAGCCTCACCCTGCTGCTTTCCGACAACCTCTAGGTCAGCTACTACGAGATCCGTTCCAAATTGCCTTCCTCGAGCTATGATTTCTCCCGTTCTGTTGATAATCAAACTCATACCAGGAAATACGAATTCATCTTGACCACCAACCAGGTTGTTGTAGGCAATTGCCATCGAGTTCTGGCGTGCCTTGGCGGCCAGCATCCCCTCCATCGAACCTCCATTCTCAACATGATAGGGGAAAGCAGCTACATTGACCAATACCTCCGCTTCAGCGCAAGCCTGCGCTACGGCTGGCTCAGTATCGTGAATGTCTCCCCCAATGGCCACACCTATTCCCACACCACCAATGGTGAAGATGGGGCAGCTACTTCCGGCACGAAAGTACCTACTCTCGTCAAACACACCATAGCAGGGTAGGGAGATCTTGTGGTAGACAGCTGCCAGCTTCTTGCCCCAGACCACTGCCGCAGCGTCATATATTTCGCCATTGTCATCGCCATCGACAAAGCCTACGACTATCACCATATCCGACGAGTGCTCTGTGATCTTCGCGAGGCTCAGTTGAGTCTGCCTAACGAACTCGGTCCTGAGCAACAAGGCCTCAGGCGGATATCCTGTTATAGCCAGTTCAGGGAAGGCCAGCAGGTCAACTCCAAGCGACCTCGATTGGTCAATGCAGCGAATGATCTCTGCTGTATTACCCACCAGGTCGCCGACAGTGGGGTCCGTCTGCCCCAACGCGATCCTAATCTTCTGCAACTCGTCTCCCGGAGACTCGCCGATAGTATACCAGAGACTGAGGACTTCTCCCCCGAGACTCAGACCTGCATATTGGATAGCAGAGTATCACCGGTACCCTGCGGGACCCTTCTGTAGCACGATTGGCGAGACAGCACCATGAGTGACAAGGCTCCTGGCTACCCACTCGCCGGCAGCCATCAAATGCTTGTCTACTTCCTGTTATGAAAAGCCTTATGGACCTCTTTCAGGTGCCTGTTGGTGACGTGAGTATAGACCTGGGTCGTCCTAATGCTCTCATGGCCCAGCATCTCCTGAACCGACCGCAGGTCAGCACCCGCTATCAATAGATCCGTCGCGAAGGAATGTCGCAACGTATGGGGACTTGCCTTGACAGCCAGTCCACTTCTTCTCGCGTACTTGGCAACGATCTTCTGAACAGACCTCACAGTCAATCGCATTCTTTCTCCGCCTCTTTCGCTACTCAGGGCACCACTATACCGGATGAAAACTGGCTTGAGGTAATCTTGACGCGAACGCAGGTATCGACCAAGCCACTCCGCAGCCGTATCCGACAAGAAGACCACTCGCAACTTGTTGCCTTTGCCCCTCACACCGAACTCCTGCCGCTTGAGGTCAACGTCATCCCGATTCAGAGCCACCAGCTCTGAGACTCTAAGCCCCGTACTGAATAGGGTCTCCAGAATAGCCTTATCCCTGAGTCCGATATTGCTCGATATCTGTGGGCTAGCAAGAAGCCTTGCCATCCGTTCCCTGTCGAGAAAACTCACAGACCGAGAGACCTCCTTGGGCAGTTCAATTTTGTCGGGAGATAGGGTAGCTATGTCGCGCTGCACCGAAAGGTAGCGCAGAAAGGACCTCAACGCAATGACATGATAGCTCTGGGAGATTCGCTTCAATAGAACACCATTTCGGCCGCGGAGGTGTGCAAGATAAAGCCTGTACTTTCTCACACAGTCCAGGTCAATCTCTCCAGGGCTAGCAGTCGAAGAGTTCTGGGCCAACCAGCGGGTGAAGCGTTTCAGATAATGCCGGTACGCCCTGATAGTAAGAGGGGAGCATGCCTTCTCGATCTCCAAGTATTCGAGGAACTGGTCCAAAAGCGAGTTGATGTCCATGGTCAATCAGGCAGCGATGTTCTGGGGTTCGCAAAAGTTACGTTATGCGAACCACTTCCATAATACTGTCTTATGCCCTGTCTTGTCAAATCGCATCCCCTCTCACCATACCCCTTCCACACACAGTTATACGCAATACTCACATTCATCACACTTCTGGGAATGGCCGTCGTCACATGTGCCGCCACCGTTATACCCTATCTGACCTGCGGCATCCGGACTGCCGGTGTATACGCATAGGAGGGTTATGTCGAGTATTGGCTGTATCGCCTGAGGAAGGCGGCCCCATGACATGGACTGGGCCCGGTAGGATTCGAACCTACGACCAACCGGTTATGAGCCGGCCGCTCTGCCACTGAGCTACGAGCCCACAGCTACCCCAGACCCAGAGCGGGAGACGGGATTCGAACCCGCGACACCCTGCTTGGAAGGCAGGAACTCTACCGCTGAGTTACTCCCGCATACGACACTCAGCTTAGCAAGCCAATGGACATGCGTCAATTGCAGATGCGATTCCCGTTTGACCCGTCGGACCGGAATGAAACCCGCTACTTCCCCGTGAAGGTGGCCTTCCTCTTTTCCAAAAAAGCCGCCACCCCTTCCTTCAGGTCTTCAGTGCTCCAGCACTGGGAGAAGCACTGGAGTTCCAGGCTGTTCGCGTTCTCCAGAGCCAAGTCATAGCCATAGTTGATGGCGTGCTTGGCCATTCTCAGAGCAAATGGAGGCAGCCCTGCCAGCCTTTGGGCAAACTTCTTTGTCTCTTCCATCAACTGTTCAGCAGGAAACACCCTGTTGACCAGTCCTATGTCGTAAGCACGCTCGGCTGTAATCTGCTCCCCGCTCATGATGAGTTCTCTCGCCAAGCCTATCCCAACGAGCCTCGACAACCTCTGAGTCCCCCCCATCCCAGGAATGAGCCCCAGCAGGATTTCCGGCTGACCGAAACGCGCCTTATCGGAGGCAAACCTCAAGTCACAGGCCATCGAAATCTCCAGCCCTCCACCCAGAGCATATCCGTTGATGGCGGCGACTATGGGCTTCCCCATGGTCTCCATGATCCTGACAACGTTATGCCCAAGCTCGGCGAAACTCATGATCATTGCGGGCGTCTTACCGACAAACTCGTTGATGTCCGCTCCAGCAACAAACGCCCTGTCGCCTGTTCCAGTCAGGATGACGACCCTGACAGTAGCATCCTGCCTGCATTTGTCCATGGCGCTGCCAAGTTCCTGCATGGTCCCTTCATTCAGAGCGTTCAGCACATCAGGGCGATTGAACGTCACGATAGCAATGCTACCATCCATATCGTACAGGATATTCTTATAGTCCATGACCAACCTCCTTTTCTCAGAACCACAGGCTATTTCTCGCCGTAGTCATAAAACCCCCTGTCGGTTTTTCTGCCAAGATAGCCAGCGTCGACGTACTTCTTCAACAACGGGCACGGCCTGTACTTCGGGTCACCCATGCCGGAATAGAGAACTTCCATAACATCCAAGACAACATCCAAGCCTATCAGGTCCGCCAGTTCCAGTGGTCCCATGGGATGGTTGAAGCCGAGCTTGAGCACTTGGTCAATGGACTCCACAGTTCCCACGCCCTCATACAGTGCATACACCGCCTCATTCATCATGGGACACATAATTCTGTTCGAAATGAATCCCGGGAAATCGTTTGCCTCCACAGGGGTCTTGCCGAGTCTCTGCGCCAGTTTGTAGGTCGTCTCAAAGGTGTCTCTTGACGTAGCTAGGCCGTTGATGACTTCGACCAGCTTCATGACACGGGCAGGGTTAAAGAAATGCATCCCAATGACGAGTCCCGGCCTCTTCGTTCCTGCGGCGATCCTCGTAATAGGAATAGAAGACGTGTTTGTCGCCAGGACGACTCCCGGGCTGCAAATCTTGTCCAGATCGCTGAAAATGGCAAGCTTCAGGTCCAGTCTCTCTACGGCAGCCTCCAGAACGAAGTCGGCGCTCTTCATGTCCTCAATCCTGGTGCTTTTCTTGATGCGTGCCAGCGTCTCATCTTTTTGCGCAGCACTGATCCTTTCCTTGGACACCAGGCTCTCAAGGCTTCTAGTGATTGCTGTAACCCCCCTGTCCACGAAGTCGTCCGCAATATCGTTCAGAACGACATCCAATGCCCCGACCTGAGCCGCGACCTGTGCGATCCCGCTTCCCATGGTCCCCGCCCCCACTATCCCAATTGTGTTGATCTCCATTGGGCCTCCTTGTTATCAGTCCGCTTTTCCCTCCCAACCTAAGTGCTCACAGAACAGTGGCACTCATAGGGCAATTAGGTAGTGGCTGCCATGATAGGGCATCCTCTTGGTGCTTGCGAACCCGGAACACACTGCGGGCAAGACGGACTCCACCCTCCTCACTTCCCTAGGAGAGTGTAGCAGACAGCAGCTTCAGAAATCAATCCGAGCCAGCCACCGCATCAAGTCGTGGGAACCTGGTCCACAGCTCCCGAGCACTAGACCCGATATCTGTCTATGGTATCCTCATCCAAGTCGATACCAAGCCCTGGCCCCTCAGGTACATGGACAAACCCCTCAGCGTCGATCTCCATCTTCTGTTTCGCAACGCGGAGCCTCAATGGGCTCTCCTCAACACAGTACTCGAAGATGAACGCGGTCTTGCGGAGAACGAGCCAGTGCAAGCCAGCAGCCAAGTTAATGCCAGTGGTATAGAAGTGATTGACTACCCTAAGCCCGCGATCCTCAGCCATGTCAGCGATTCTCATGGCTTCCGTGAAGCCGTTCCTTGCCAGGTCAATCTGCGCTATGTTGATTCCGCCGCGCTCAATCAGGTCTCTCCACGCGAACCGCCCCGACTCGCCTTCGCCAGCAGCAATCGGTATCCTCGAGAGGCTGGTCAATTTCCTATACCCCTCCAGGTTATCCTGTTCAAGAGGTTCTTCAAGCCAGAGGATCTTGAAGTCTTCAAACTGCCTAGCCCGGCGTATTGCCGTCATGGTGTCCCAGCAACAGCCAGCGTCTATCAGCACATCGTTCGTCTCGCCGACGCCGCGGCGGGCCCCCTCAACCAGATCCAGGTCCACACTTTCGCTCTCCCCCATGGGTGCCCAGCCAAATTTGACCGCCGTGAACCCCCTGTCCACCCATTTTCTGGCGATATGACAGGTCTCTTCGCCATCTCGGCCAAACAGAATACTGGCGTAGGCTCGTACCTTCTTACGGAAGGCACCGCCGAGTAACTGGTAGATCGGCTGGCTGTAATACTTGCCAGCGATATCCCACAAGGCCACGTCAATGCCCCCGATCACGTGGACGACTACTCCCCTACGCCCATAGTAGAAGCTGGACTGGTACAGCCTCTCATTTATTACCCTGATGTCCAGCGGGTTCATCCCCACGAGTATGCGCCCCAGCCCTGACACAAGCGTATGGCTGAATGGAGCCTCCACAACGGCTTTGCCAACACGGGGGCACGAATCTACCTCTCCAATTCCTACAATGCCTTCGTCGGTGTGGATCTTAAGAATGAGCGAGTTCTGCGCACCTGACGCCTTGTCGACGACCTCGGATTCCGGCAACCGAAGTTCGATTGCCTCCAGTCTTGTGATCTTCATGGCTTCTTCCTCCCTCTTTTCACTCCAACTTCAGTACAACTGCGTTCGCGCAATCACACGCGCTCTCCTACAACACCTTGTACTTAGCGTAGGCATCCCGTAGCATTGTCCCTTTGAGCAATTCATCGCGAACCAAGTCTTCCTTCCCTACTTTCTCCAGAGCCAGTGGAATCACCTCCTTCTCGAGTTCCTTGGGGATAACAACCACGCCATCTATGTCTCCAAATACGATGTCTCCCGGCCTGACAAGAACATCTCCGCAGTTGACTGGACAACCATGGTCAATGACGATGCTCCGCCCTGCAGAGTCAACCAGTCTCCTTCCAGTGGCAAAAATCGGGAACTTCATCCTGCGGATCTGGGCAACATCCCTTGTGTAACCATCGATAATTGCTCCGCGCGCGCCACGAGCTCGGGCTGCCGTCGACAGCAGTTCGCCCCAGAAGCAGGTGCGTGTTGAGCGGTTCGTAGACACTACTATCACGTCATCGGGCTTGAGGGAATCGACGGCTTCAATCTCAGCTCGGTACGGATCGTCGCAAAGTTCAAATATGTCTGCACTCAGGACCGGATATGCTCTTCCAACCACAATCGCCCCCTCGTATACGGGAGCCACGTCGGCTCTCATCACCTGGTCGCGTGCACCTAAATGGTCGAGTATATCGGAGACTACCGAAGCGTATAGCTTCTCCTGCATTGCGTCGAACATCTCTCGTTCACTCTTGAACTCCGGCATTTATTCCACACCTCCTTTGGTCATGATGCTGATTCCCGATCTCTGGACCACTGTCAAGTCATGTCTCTGCACCCCTTCTGATCAGTTCAGTCCACCAACAGTACCGCCGGTGGCGCACAGTCTAAGAGGTGCAACCGTGAGTCGTCAATACCGTTGTGTCCGCCCCTTGATGCAGGCAGTCAAAGGGGTGCAAACAGAAGAATCATTATCCGCCGCAAACGATCTGTGAAGAAGAGAGTCCCTGAGGTCCAACACAGAGAACAACCCCACCCGACCTTCGGGGATTACCCCATGCACACCCTATCCCGACTGGCGTCAACACCATCTCCATGCGTAGTTACCACCTGACGCCATACCCGGTGGCAGTGTCACACTCACTATGGTCGGGGTGAGAGGATTTGAACCTCCGACCTCATGGTCCCAAACCATGCGCGCTAGCCGCTGCGCCACACCCCGACATGGCCCGCTGTCCTCAAGCCGCCTGCCCTGTGACTCTAGCCTTGAGATCAGCGTACTTCTTGTTCACCCTATCCTGAATCCTCTCTATCTGTTCTTCTGACAAGTGACGAAACCGACCTTGCGGCTTCAGGTACTCTACCACCGGCTTAAGTTGTGCCCGGTCAACGTTCAGTTTGTAGTGGCCGTTCTCTACCTCGTAGAGAGGAAACACCCCCGTCTCCACGGCAAGACGCCCGATCTCGATAGTCAGTTCTGGAGGAAATCTCCAGCCTGTGGGACAAGGAGACAGAACATGCACATAGCCAGGACCTTTCACCTCTCCCGCCTTCTTGACCTTGTTCATCATATCGAAGGGGTGACTAGGAGAGGCTGTGGCCACATATGGCACATCATGAGCAGCAACAATGGCGGGCATGTCCTTCTTCCAGGTCGTCTGCCCAGGAATGACTTTCCCCGCTGGACTTGTCGTGGTCGCAGCTCCGTAGGGTGTGGCACTCGACCTCTGAATCCCCGTGTTCATGTAGGCTTCGTTGTCCATACAGATATAGACGATATCGTCACCTCTCTCCAATACACCCGATAAGGCGGCCACGCCTATGTCGTTAGTTGCCCCATCGCCGGCCAGAGCCAAACAGTTGATGTGCCTCTTAGGAACCCTCCCTTTCTCCATCAGAACCCTGAAGCCTGACTCTATGCCCGCTGCCACGGCGGACGAGTTCTCAAACAGCGTCTGCATCCACGGGACTTGCCATGCAGTGTCAGGGTACATTGAGCCCACACCAGACCAGCATCCAGCCGGGGTACAGACTATAGTATCCTTACCCAAGGCTTTCAGCGATAGCCTGATAATTAGAGCCGATCCGCAGCCCTGGCACGCCCTGTGCCCCGAGCAAAGAAGCTCTTCCTTCGCCACTATGTTCTTGCCGAACCTTATCACTCCGTCTTCCATTCTTACCCCCTTATGCCTATGGTCTCAAGAACCTGACTCGATCCCCGCTCGGCGATCTCTCTGCCACGATCGACGATTTCCTCAAACTGCTCCACAGTCAGGTTTCTACCACACAGCCCACCTACGAGGCCCGCGAACTTGATATCTCTCCTCTTATCGAACAGGGCTGACTTGATCTCGGAGATGATCGGCCCGCCCGGACCGCCAAGGGAAATGGCGCGGTCGAACACAATCAAGGTATCTGCATCCTTCACTGCCTCGTAGAGTTCCTCAAACGGGAAAGGCCGCCACAGGTGCAGAGTCAGAAGTCCCACATCCTCCCCCTGGTCCCTCTTCCTGTCTATTGCTACCTTCGCTGTCTCGCTGAGACACCCGGTGCTCATCAGCAGTGTTCTGGCACCCTCCGTTCTATAGCCATCGATAGGTGAGTAGTAGCGCCCGAACTTGTCCCCGAACTCTTTCCATACCCGGACTATCACTTCCTTGGACTCCCTAAGGCTCACATCCTGCGCCTTCTTTACCTCTGCATAAGTGTCAGGGTTCATCACGATTCCATATGACATCGGTCTATCAGGGTCATAGGCATACGGATGATGATACTTGGGGAGAAAGCTGTCCACTTCCTCCTGCTCTGGCAACACCACCGGCTCTACCACATGCGACAAGGTGAATCCGTCGAGATGCACCATGACCGGAAGCAGAACGTCCGGATCCTCACCAAAGCGAAACCCCGACAACACGAAATCAAAGATCTCCTGGTTGTTCGCCGCAAACAACTGAATCCACCCCGTGTCTCTGGCAGTCATGGCATCGGAGTAGTCTCCCCAGATATTGGTTGGCGGCCCCACGGCTCTATTGGCCACAGTCATGACCACCGGGAGTCTCATGCCTGAGACGAAGTAGAGAACTTCATGCATGAGGAAGAAACCCTGGGAGGCAGTCGCTGTAAAAGTCCTGGCACCAGCGCCGGAAGCCCCCCAACACGC
>Ga0209635_10000294_pt1 | contig 33090 bp, 27 predicted proteins | sample DeeMarSWOR230_32_FD_187463 | JGI IMG/M metagenome (GOLD analysis project Ga0209635, IMG submission 187463) | Marine sediment microbial communities from White Oak River estuary, North Carolina - WOR-2-30_32 (SPAdes) (version 2) | ecosystem: Environmental > Aquatic > Marine > Intertidal zone >...
TTCTTTCATCAAAGGTGAAAAAAATATCGGCGTGAAGGCGATGGTTTTCCCGCTTTCTGTGACCGCCCATCTTATACTCGCTTTGCTTCTTGTTATCTTTCCTCTAATGAATCCAGGGAATCTCCCTCAGGTCGAGATCTACAGCGCATTCCTTGCTCCTCCTCCACCTCCCCCACCTCCTCCACCTCCCCCGGCTAAAAAACGCGCCAGCTCCACCAGAAGAACCAGGATCCGTCCTGTCCAGTCCCGAACTACCGTCGAACCAGGTAAACTCGTCGCCCCGGTCGAGATCCCCGAAGAAATCTCCGAAGAAGAACTCTCCGACATCGGTATCGAAGGCGGAGTCGAGGGCGGAGTCGAGGGCGGAGTCGTCGGCGGCGTCCTGGGTGGCGTTGTGGGCGGTGTCCTCGGCGGTGTCGTCGGTGAGGTCGAAGCCCCGATCAGAGCGGTCGGGGAGATAAAACCTCCCAAATTGATCAGAGAAGTGCCCCCTACCTATCCGGAGATCGCCCGCCAGGCAAGAGTGGAAGGCGTGGTTATCGTCGAGGCCACGACCGATATCTACGGAAGAGTGAATGATGTGAAGATTATCAAGTCCATCCCCCTTCTTGACCAGGCAGCTGTGGATGCGGTGCGCCAGTGGCTTTATGAGCCGATGGTCATCAACGGCCGCCCCAGAGGCGTCATCTTTGTGGTTCGAGTCATATTCTCATTGAAGTAATGAGGTGTCCCTCTAGCTTTATGAAGAAGAGGCTCAAGAAAAGGCCAGGCATGAGGGGAATAAACGGAAAATACGCTCACCGTCCATCCTGAGACAGACAGTGAATCAACCTGAATCATTCACGAGTCGAGGTTGCTGCAGAAGCGAGGCGCCAGCCATGAAGCAAAAAAGGGTAATATAAAAAAGGAAAGATACGATTCAAAAATGCAGGGAGGATCTACTTTTCGATCCTCACCCTGGCATCGTGAGCGAGAGTGAAATGGCCGTCTACGATGACCGTCTCTCCATCTTTAACCCCGTCCAAGACCTCAACATAATCTTCATTCTCAAGACCGACATCGATGTATCTCCACTTGGCTAGCTCTCCCTCAATCACGAAAGCCATCTTCCTTCCCATTCGAACCAGTACGGCTTCTTGAGGAATAAGCAATCTGTCTTTGTGAATCTCAGCCGCAATCTCGACATCTGCATGCATACCGGGTTTGATCTCCTCCTCTGGGTTGGCGACATCGATCGTAACCTTGCAGGTCCTATCCTCAGGATTGATGACCGGGCTTATAGCCTTTACAATCCCTCTAAAGACTTTTTCGGGGTAGGCGGAGAACTTGAGATCCACTTCCCGACCGACCTTCATTTTGCTTATTTCACTCTCCAGCACTCTCGCCTGGACTTGAATCCGGTCGATGTTGACCAGCGTGAACAGCTCTTGACCTGCAGTGACATGCTCCTGGGGCGAAACTTGAATATCATAGACAATTCCGGAAAACGAGGCGCGAATCTTTGTTTTCTCGAGCTCGAGCTGGGTTTCCTTGACAGTGATTTCGGCTTGCGTCAGGTTCTTTGTTGCGGCCAGGATCTCTTCCTTTTTATCTCCCGCTTCAATCAAGGCCAATTCGTATTCAGAGCTTGCTGTCTCAAACTCGGAGCGGGAGATGCGGCCTTCACTATAACGTTTCCGGGCATTATCGTAGTCATCTTTTGCTTTTTGAATCTTCTCCATATCAGCGCTGGTACTTGCCTCCTGTTCGGCGTATCTTTTTTCCACCAGGTAATCTGATAAAAATTTCAGCCGGTTAGCCGCTGCATTCTCATATTTCAACCGGTATTCTTCATCAACCAGCTCAACAAGAAGTTCGCCCTTCTTAACATGCTTGCTTTCCTCGAGGTTCAAGTTCTTTATAACGCCCGACACTTCCGCTTTTATGTCTATTTCCATGTTCGTCACAGCTTCACCCGGGGATTTCAGGGTAATGATCAGGTCTCCGATTCGGGCGACATCCACTTTCACCGGAAGCGATGCCTCTTCAATGGCCCGGCCTTCAGCAGAAGCTTCCGCTGATTCCTCCGCAGATTTTTCTGATTTCCCCCGGAACACAAAAAAATAAACCAAAACAGCCACGATGATGACACAGAGTGCAATAATCAGTACTTTTTTTGGAAATACCATCTTGATCCTCTCTTCTCTCTTGCTTTCTGCCCCGGTCGCAATCCAATTTTCATGTTAAACAGTAAACAGGAAAAAGTCAAACTAATAAAGATAAGAAAAACATCTGACCTAATGGGGAGGTGTGGGGCGACGGTTCTTCTTCATCCGTAATGGGGACGTTCCCGAGGGGACACCCTCTTATACTTTTTTTATTTACAGAAAAAAAGAGTGTCTCGCAGGGAACGTCCCCATAAGGTGGCAGGGTCCATGCTTAGATGGAGGGGAACCGGCGCTGTGATAGACAAAATCTTCATTATCATCTGTCATGGAGATAGAGATGCATCCAGATGAGAAAAGATCGAGACGGAATGATGTCGAGAAAGATTTTACTCGTTATCCTCGGCTACCGCTTTCCTCATTAGGCTGAAGAACTCTGGCACAGCCGCTGAAACCCTGTGCCAGTTGCGAAGGAGATTGGTTTTTGAGGGACTTTCCCAGAACATCTCCCCTGCCAGCTTTATGCCCACGGCAAAAGCATCGACACATCCCAGCTCACTATGGCGGTCAAAACTCAAGTGATTTATCGCAGCATCATTCTCGTAGCGCACCACTGCCTCTTGAGCGATCTTTAAGTAGATGTTGTTCAAGGTCTTAAAAAATCCCTCTGAAAACTGTACTCCTTCTGTGGCAAGAGTCCTGAAAACGGACTTGGCGATATCGATGGACATCTTCAAAATGCCTTTATCCGGGTTGTCTGGAATCAACTCTTGATGCTTGTGTTCGTAGGTATCAGCAATATCCACCTGGCAAATCCTGTTTAAGGCCATGTTTCTGTAAACTTCGGCCAGAGTTCCCACTTCTAAACCCCAGTCGCTGGGGATGCGCATGGCCAGGGCTAAGTCCCTCCTCATGGCAATCTCTCCTGAGAGGGCATAGCGAAAACTATCCATATAAACCAGGAAGGGAAGATGGCCCAGTATCTTCAGCAAAGCATTGACGAAAGGAGTGTAAAACAGGCGAGTGGCCCGACCGTACAATCGGTTTGTGTAGCGGCTGTAATAGCCTTTACAGAATTCATATTCCGAGTGGACATTGGCCACAGGATAGCAGAGACGGGCGAGAAGAGCCCGGCTGTAGTTCACGATGTCACAGTCATGGAGAGCGATGACCCGGCTCTTTCCTCTTGCCAGAACATAACCGATGGCAATCCAGACAGCTCGCCCTTTCCCCCTTCCTCCGGGATGCAGGTTATTCTCTTCCAGAATCTGATAAAGCTTTTTCATCCTTGGTCCATCATTCCAGATGATATTGAAGTTCTTACTGTCAGCAAAAGCTTTTTTGACTTCCTTGAACTGTTTCTGATCCGCTGCATCCAAACATAAAACAATCTCTTTGAGGTATTTCATTTTCTTTAAATGACCCATGATATTAGGGAGTGCTCCGCTTGCGTATTCTCTGTACAACGAAGGCAGAACCAGGCCAATCGGGTTTACCGATGAAAATTCCTTTAGATCTTTCTCCAATTTGGGCAAATGAAGCTCTCCCAGTCTATGAAAAGTGGCAATAACGCCATTTTGGAAAAAATCTGACACTTTGCCCTCCTAAAAGCGAGTTACAACACAAAAATTATCAGCGGGATTGAATCGTCAGTGGCAATAGGATATAGGAAAAAAATAATTGTGTCAATCACTTGATTTTCAACCTAATCTCGTTGTATTTAATAAAGTTAATATATTTCTCCAAAAAAATATGTTTTTGTATCAAACTGAAGCGGGAAGAAGCAAAACCCAGGCAAGGAGACTCTCCATCCCCTATCGACCCGCGAATTCCTCAAATCTTGACCATTTACTTGTTCAATTTTACAAAAGAGGTTGACCTCCATGAAATCGATCCTCACTGAAAAGACGCAGGAAAAAGTCAACGAGATCAAAAAAGCGGATATTCTGGTTGGTATCCCGAGTTATAACAACGAAAACACCATCGGTCATGTCATCAAGGCCGTCCGCCTCGGGCTGACAAAGTACTTTCCCAAATTCAAAAGCGTTATTGTCAACTCCGACTGCGGTTCTTCGGATAAGACCCGTCAAATCGTCCGGAATAATTTGAATGATTATCAGGAACTGGAAACAATCCTGATCGCTCATGAAATGCATCCCTACATGAGGAGCCTCCACACTCCCATCTCAGAAATGGTCACCACCTTTCGCGGAACTCCTGGTAAGGGGAAAGCCTTCAGGAGGATATTCGAAATAGCCCATGAACTGGGTGTAAAAGCTGTTGTCGTCGTGGACTCAGACCTTCGTTCCATTACTCCTGAATGGATACAGCTTCTGGCAGGTCCGATCATATTCAAGGATTTTGATTATGTCGCTCCCCTCTACAGCCGCCACAAGTACGACGGTACGATCACCAATTCCCTGATCTATCCCTTGGCCAGAGCCCTCTACGGAAAGAAGATCCGTCAACCCATAGGGGGTGAATTCGGGTTTTCGGCCAAAGTCCTCGACGAGTACATGAAAAAAGACATCTGGGACACAGACGTGGCCTATTACGGAATAGATATCTGGATGACTTCAGTCGCCCTGGCCAACGGCTTCCAAATCTGCCAGTCTTTCCTGGGTGCAAAAATCCACAACCCAAAAAATGTGGCCACGCTCACACCGATGTTCAAGCAAATCATGGGAACGATCTTCTCCCTCCTCGAAGAAACATATGAAAAATGGAGGGGAATAAGAGGCAGCGAGGACCTGCCCACATTCGGATTCCAGGCAAGGGTCATTCCCGAGGAAGTTCCCCAGGATTTCAACGAGCTCTTCAAGCATTTCCAGAAAGGAGTCGAAAAACGAATAGCCGTCTGGAAGGAAATACTCACCAGCGAAAATTTTAAAGCGCTCGAAAAAATCGCTTCTCAACTTAAAAAAGGCTATTCTTTTCCTCTCGACCTCTGGGTGAAAATCATCTACGACTATATCATCTTCTACCACAGATTCAAGCATGTTTTCATGGAGATGAGCCTGCCTTCAGTCCTGGAGTCCATGATCCCTCTCTACTTCGGGTTCACGGCCTCCTTTGTGCTCAAGACAAAGGATATGAGCAATCAAGAGGCAGAAGAAGAAATCGAAAAAATCTGCCTGGAGTTTGAAAAACAAAAATCCTATCTGGTGAAGATGTGGAAGAATAGAGATTAGATCCCCTCAATAAATTTTGCTCTCACCACCAGAGGGGGCAATCACTCAATCCCTGCTCCTTGTCGAGAACGTCATTCCATCACCTGGGTAATTATTATCTAGGGGTCTGTGTGTGTAGTTTTTCTGTAGGTGTAGACCATTCTGGAGGTTTCCTCACCATTGCCAATCAGTCCGTCGGTCCCCAGGACGATCAAAAAATATTTTTCCACTTCTCTGGCAATTTCAGAAGAAAGAGCAGTCTTATAGATCCAAAAATCTTCCTTTTCTTTGACTTTATGTTCTGAAAAGAGACTGTTGCGGGCATTGCTGCTCACTCCGACATACCACAGACCATAATCTCCTCTTTTTTCTTGAATATATTTTTTTATATCATCTATTATTTCTTGTTTACCGTTTGACAATCATTCCCTCCCCTCCAGAAAACCTCTTTTCTTATTCTTCTCTATCGAGGCAAAAACTCGCCCCCTCTTCCAAAAGCCAGCCCTCTCTCAGTCTCCTTGGGGAAAAGAAGCTCTGAGAGGACAAGCTCCTAGAGGATAATGATACTGAACCGAGAGAGGGCATGGCGTAATATCTTGCTTCCCTGCAGTGATTTTCCTTCTCAACATTTTCTGTTTATCATTTTTGTCTTTTAATACCTTTTCAACACAAAGATATCAATTGGAAAAAAGTGGGTACGGAATGGGTATATAAAATACTTGTTATATTGAAGAGAAATTATGGTTTAGAGTTCACGAAGGAAAGAGACCAAATTAATATTCTTATTGGATATTCCGATCTTTTGCCTGATATTTCGGCGGTGCTTTTCCACTGTCCTGAAAGAAATATTGAGAAGGCCAGCTATATCCTTGCTGGTTAAGCCGCCTTTTACCATATTGCAAATCTCGATTTCTTTAGGAGTCAAACTATAAATTTTTCCTGTTAATTCCTTCCCGAACGGAGAAGCCAATTTATTAAAATGATAAAGGAGCAAATCAATATACTTGAAGGCGTTTTTTTTATCTTTAACAATCTTGATTTTAAGCTTTTCCAGTATAGGAAATATAACCGTTTTTATGTTCGCTTCTATATCCTCTTTTATCCATTTCTTTTCCATCTCGACCTGGGCTATGACTTCTCTCAGGGCTATGTTCTTTTGTTCCAAAGCTGCTTTCTGCTTTTGCAAACTCAATTCAGATGTCATAAGTTCCTGTTCTGCCTTTTTGCGTTCAGCAATCTCCTTTTGAAGTCTTTGATTAGCCGCTTTGAGTTCGGCAGTGCGCTTTTCCACCATGTCTTCCAGATGGCTTTTGTACTTTTTCAACTCTTTCTCAGCTTGATTCCGTTGAAGCGCTACTGATGCCTGGCCGACGAATGCCTCTATGAGATTCTTTTTCTCCAGCCAGTCTTGATTCCGGGAGAAAATGACGACATTGCCGAAAAGCTGACCTTTCCTGGTGAATCCTATAACATAAATATTTTTCAATCCCAGAAGTTTTTCCAGAGCGCTGCAGATAGGGAATGGGATTTTCTCAAAAGTAAGGATATGCAAGCCTCCGGGAACTTTGACCAACTTCCCTGTGGTAAGGGCGGCCCGGGCTTCATCATTGATGGGGAAACTCATCCCCATAGGATTATTCCCCAAAATTTTAATTATGCTGCTCATCATCTCGCTCACTCCTGCAAAAGCCCGCACCTGAATACATTGAGTGGCTTCGTCAAATGAATTGACAGCGACCAGGGAGTTGCCAACAAGTTCCTTCGTCCTCTTAGCTATAAACCGGTATATATTCGAGCCGGAAGGAAACTCCACGAATTCCATGGCTGTCCTGGATAAAAAAGCCAGATTGTCTGCGTATTGTCTCTCTTTCTTATCGGTCTGTTTTCTTTCGGTGATATCTTCTACGGCTCCCTCATAGTATATAACATTCCCTTTATTATCACGCACTATCCGGGCACTATCACGTATCCAGAAGGTTGTCCCGTCATACCGGCGACATTTCGCTTCAAAACCACGAACGACACCGGAGTGTTCCATAAGAGCCTTCCATTTCTCGCGGTCTTTGGGATTGACATAGTCATCACTCACATTTCCTTTTAGAAAAGTCTCTCGATCCGAGCATCTCACCATCTGCAGCAAAGCCGTATTGACATCAAGCCTCTTGCCCTCTGGAGTAGAGCGGTAAAGTCCCACAGGGACACCCTCGAACAGGCTCTGTAAGCGGTCTTTGGCCTCACGAAGTTCTATCTCGGCGATACGGCATTCTGTTTCTGATCTTTCCAGCTCAGCGAGTTGTTGACGCAATCCTGACAATTCTTCAATGAGAAGGTCCTTTGATTTATCTTGATCCTTCATGCTGTTCTCCCTAAACTCAAAGCCAATTCATTTAAAATGATGCATCATTTAATGCGTTTATATTAGCTGAAGCTCCAAGCAAAGATGTGAAGCGCAGGAGCTTTTTTCTTGCATCTTGCTTATTTCCTTTTGATAAATCCTTCAGGATTATAAGTCAAAATATATAGCACGCGAAAAAACTTAAGTCAAAGACAAACAGACCGATTCTGTCGAAACGAACGACTACAAATATATGATTATCTGCGAAAAAAACAAGAATGGCTGATCCCATGATCGACTTCAACACATCCAGCCTTGCCCTATGGTTTTGCCTGTGTTATAAGGTCTTTGTCATAGAGAAAAGAAACATACTTATATGGCTCGCTGGCAGAAATGAAGGCCTCACAAAATAAGATTCAACTCTGGAACAGGCATCTGCGGACTTCCTCCTGCCTGACAAATGATTCCGAACATCTCCTGATGATCAATTATCTTAATAATCCCTAAGACATGAGTCGACAAATAGATTATCAAACTGTTATCAAAGTCCCGGAAGAAGGCATCCCGGATAAAGAAGACGAAAGCTCGCTCTTCTCCGATATTCCTGCGAGAAAAAAGGAAAAAATCGATAAAATCCTGATTCCTGAGGTTTACATCAAGGGAAGGATCAAAGCGTTGGCTCAGGAGGTCTGCCGAGATTATCAAAACACGGACGAAATATTTCTGGTGACCGTTCTCCAGGGTGCATTTATCTTTGCTTCAGACCTGGGAAGAGAAATTTACAGAACGTATCGTATGAAGGGCCCGGAGATCAAATTCGACTTCATCAAAGCCGTTACCTACGGCGAGGAAATAAAGGAGTCAGAGGAATCCGAGAGAAAAGTCCGCATTGAACTCAATCCTAGAAATCTCAAAGGAAAGGATGTCATTTTGATCGAAGATCTTGTGGACCAGGGCTTTACGCTGTGGAAGATAAAGCAGCACCTCCTGGAAAAGGAAGCTGTGAATTCTTTGAGAGTATGCGTTTTATTCAATAAGGTATTGAAGAATCCAACCAGAGAAGTGAGAGAGATAAAGGAGAAACTGGGCATTGACTACCTTGGCTTTGAGATCCCTGACAGATGGATTGCCGGATACGGAATAGACGCGGGGGGAGATTTCCGGCATCTGCCCTATATCATAACCGTCAGAGAAGATTATTATTTGAATAAAAAAAAGTGAACATTCCATGCCTGACCTCATCTTAACCAAAGGCAAGATCATCGATGTCCGTGCCGGCAGGGTTCTCGAAGAGGATATCCTTATCAAGGATGGAATTATCACCCGGATTGGAAGCCTGACCGGCGAGGAAGCAGAAAAAGTGGTCGACGTCTCTGGGAAACACATCGCTCCAGGATTCATCGACAGCCATCTCCACATCGAAAGCAGCATGCTCAGCCCCATCGAATTCTGCAAGGAGGCTGTCAAGCACGGAACCACATCCCTCTTCACCGATCCTCATGAAATCGCCAATGTCTGCGGGAGAAAAGGGATAGATTTATTTTTAAAACAATCTGATATAGCGCCTCTAGATATGTATGTGGGCATACCTTCCTGCGTTCCGGCGACCGACCTGGAAGACTCCGGTGCCTCCATAACCATTGAGGATATCAAGGAGCTTATTCCGGATAAACGGATTTTCGGCCTGGCGGAAATGATGAACTTTCCCGGGATAATCCATGGCCTCGGTGAGGTAAGAGAGAAGGTGGATATCGCCTTCAACGCCGGAAAAATCGTGGATGGGCATTGCCCGGGATTGACCGGCGAGGATTTAAAAAAATACATCTCCAACGGCAAAAACGACACCACCGTCCGGATAATGTCCGACCACGAAACCATGACTCCGGATGAAGCCATCGAAAAAAACAAATTAGGGATGTATATCGCCCTGAGATACGGTAGCGCTACCAAAGACCTGGAAAGGATATTTCCTGGTCTGCTCGAAGCCAATATCGACCTGGACAGATTCATGCTGTGCTCTGACGACATTGACCCTTTCGACCTGTCTGAGGAAGGGCATGTGGACAGAATCGTTAAAAAAGCAAGAGAGATAATCCAGAGGCATACGAGTCTGAACTTTGAACAGGCTACCATCCTTGCCATAAGGCTGGCCACGCTGAATCCTTCACATTATTTCTCAAGGTTCTACCGGTTTCACGGTCTTCCCGAAGCCGGGGAGATAGCGGAAGGGAAAAAAGCCAATCTGATTGTTTTCCAGTCTTTAGATACCCTAGAGATCGATAAGGTCATCCACAACGGAGAACTGGTCGTCACCCAAAGTGAATACATCGGCAAACACCCAGACTTTGACTACTCAGAATTTTTTGGACAGGTCGTCACCGGTAAGACATTTCAGGCCGAAGACTTCAAGATAAAGCCAAAAAAAAGCCGGACACGCGTTAATGTCAGAGTCATAAAGATAATCAAAGACAGCCTGGAGACGGGGCATAAAATAGTACCTTTTTCTGTAGTCAACGGAGAAATCAAAACTGATCCGGAAAAAGATTTGGCCAAGATCGCTGTCATCGAAAGACACAGAGGAACCGGCTCCTACTCACTGGGATTTGTCCAGGGCTTGGGTCTGAAAAAAGGCGCCATCGCCTCCACTGTGGCCCATGACAGCCACAACCTCATCGTGGCCGGTGCTGAGGATGAGTCCATGGCCAGGGCAGTCCATCTCTTGAGCGAAAAGGGAGGCGGGATGGCTGTTATCGGTGAGAAAACGGATTATTTCCCTCTGGAAATAGCAGGGCTGATGTCAACATCAAAAATTGGAAAAGTCGTCGACGATTACCGCCGCATCAAACAGGCCGTGAAGAACACCGGATCTCCTCTTGATAATCCGTTTATGGTCCTGTCTTTCCTGGCCCTGCCGGTCATTCCCAAATTGAAGATCACCAACAGGGGCCTGGTAGATGTCGAGAAGTTTCAATTTGTGGATCTGTACTGATTCGATCTTGTTTCCTTTCTTATAGAACACTGCCAGATACATATTCTGTCTTTGACTCTGATTCTATCGGCCAGCCCTGATCGGCTTTCCCTGGACTCTGAACGAAAGGGAACTGTCTTTACTTCCTGTAGAGGGCCAGACCATGGCCCAGAGGATAGAGCCCCGGCAGTGATACGGGCAGCCTTCCTGTTATATCAATTTCGCCAAAGAGGGCCTTGGCGGCAGCCTTCTGGGCAGGGTCATCCCAACGGTAGGCACAAAGGTAACAGTCCACATCCGGAAACTGTCTCAGAAAATACGGACTTCCGAAGGAGATCACAACCACCGGAATAGAGTTTCCTGTGGCTTCCTGGATGAGCTGGATGTGCTTCTGATTCAGGCCGACGCTGCCTTTCCAGGCACGAAGCGAAGAGAAAAGCCCGATCACAATAACATCCGCCTGCCTGGCTTCTTCCATATACTCCGCCAGAAATAAGTCACCGGTGAAGGCATCCGCATAGAAACCGACAGACCCCGGGCTTCTTTCCAGGATCTCTCTCACGAAAGTCCTGCCATCCAAAAATCCTCCCGGATCACTGCTCAGAGAAAAGGCAGCGATCTTCTGCCCTTCGCCTGCGAAAGGAATGACCGTTCCATTGTTCTTGACCAGGGTGATCGAATTCTCAAATATATTATCCGCAGCGCGAAGATGCTCTTTGGTCGCAATTCGTTCATTGAGCCGCATCACATCCACCAGCTTTTGCCTGTGCAGGCCGAGCCGGGCCTTTGTCTTCAGGATTTTCTCGACTGAGGCGTTGATCCTCTGCTCGGAAATCTGTCCGTCTCTGACAGCCTGGATGAGAGACTCGATCACCTCATCCGGCTGGGGAGGAAGAAGAACCATATCCACTCCCGCCTGGATAGCCTTTAGGGCTGCCTCTTCTGGCTCGTAGAGAGTGGTCACCCCGCCCATTCCCATGGAATCGGTGACGATGAGGCCGTTAAAACCCAGCTCATTCCGCAGCAGGTCGGTCATGATGAGAGGAGAGAGAGTGGCCGGAAGGTCAGGTGTGGGATCCAGAGCAGGGACATGAAGATGGGCGGTCATGATAGCCTGGACGCCTGCCTTTATCACCTGCTTGAAAGGATAAAGCTCTACTTCATCCAGACGGTCACGATCTCCTTTTATGGTAGGAAGGACGCTGTGAGAATCCTGGTCCGTATCCCCGTGGCCGGGAAAATGCTTAGCTGTCGCGATCATCCCGTTTTCCTGACAGCCTCTGATGAAGGCAACCGCCAGCCGGCCGACCTGCTCTGGATCTTCGCCGAGGGATCTGGTGTTGATGATCGGGTTGTCCGGATTGATGTTGACGTCAGCCACCGGCGCATAAGTCATATGAATCCCAAGAGCCCGGCCTTCCAGGGCAGTTATCTTTCCCATAAGGTAGGCCTTTTCTTCTGACCAGGTGGCACCGATTCCCATCAAAGAAGGAAACAGAGTGGCCCCATCGATCTGATTGCCTGCTCCTCTTTCAAAATCAGAGGCGATCAAAAGAGGTACTTTTGCCAGTTTCTGCAACGCGTTTGTCAGATGGGCGGTCTCATAAGCCTCCCCGCCGAAAATGATCAAGCCTCCGATCTTACGGTCCACGATCAAAGACCTGAGGCTTTCAATATAATCGCTATCCTGGTTGAAAAAGCGGCCGGTATACCGCCAGGCCACCATCTGCCCGATCTTCTCCTCCAGGGTCAATTTGCTCAACAGCTTATCCACCCACTTGGTCTCGATCGGGCCAAAAGTGAGTTTGGGAGTCTCGATAACCCGCATACAGCTCGCAGTCAATAAAGACAGGAAAAGGATAAGACTCGATATGGACTTAATTAAAAATCTATTCATTTTGGAATATTCTCCTCTGGTTGATATTGAAGACCTCGCCTTTCAGATGATGGACTTCGCAGTCCTCCGTATTGCATCATTCCCCCATCCGGAGAAGAGGACTTTCATAGACTTTAAGCTATCTATGGGATTATACGCTTTCACTATTGTTCTCGATGCCATCCGAAGGCGAAAAATAGACAGTATGGAATCAAGGAATCATTTCCCATTCCTCGATCATTCTTCATAATGAATCAGGCTGTGCACTTTAACATCTGGATGAGCCTTCTCGATAAACTCTATTCCCTTGAGGAAGACCACATCCACCACCGCAGCGAACCCGATGACCTTGCCACCCAGCTTTTTTATCAAATCGATGGCATTGACAGAGGTCGAACCGGAGGCGATCAGGTCATCGGCAATAAGGACTCTTTGTTTTGGATCGATCTTATTCGTCTGCGTTTCCAGGTATTCAAAAGACTCGGCTTCAGTCGCCTGGATCCGGACAGTCTCACTGGGAAGCTTTCCTCTTTTTCGAATCATGATAAGACCGAGGCTCAATTTATGGGCAATAGGCGCGGCAAAAAGAAACCCCCGGCTTTCAACACCAGCCACTACTGTGGCCTTCTTTTTTTTTGCCCAGGCTGCCAATTCCTCGATGACATGGTTGAAACTGCTGGGATCTTCGACAAGATAAGTGATATCCTTAAACCCGACACCTGGGCGGGGATAGTCCTTGATCTCACGGATTTTTTCTTTTGCTTTTTTCAGCATCTCGCTTCCTTTTCAAATTTTTCTTATTAAAAAATAAATGTCTGCTTATGTCAACCGTTTTAAAGCTGCGAATCGTTCCGCCCACAGGGACTTGGACCCCTCCCTGTTTCTATTCGATCTCTTTGGTGTAGATGGTCCGGGTGGGAAAGGGAATGCCGATGCCGGCTGTGTTCAGGGCATTATAGATCTCATCCGTCATCCGGATTTTTGTCGTATAGGCTTCCGTGTAGTCTTTTACCCAGGCCCTGGCGACAAAATCCAGAGAGAAATCAGACATCTTCAAGAACTGGACGACAGGCTCAGGCTCCTCGATGACAGTGTCTATCTTCTTTAATGCATCCAGGACAACCTGCCTCACTTTTTCGGTATTCGATCCATAGACCACACCGAATTCAACGTTAACCCGGATGGAAACATCGGGATGGGTGAAATTCTTGATTTTAGCGTTGGCCAGGTATCCGTTAGGGATATAAATCACTTCATTGTCGTAGGTTTTCAGCTTGGTGCTTCTCAAACCTATGTCCAGGATGACGCCCATTTCGCCTGATTCGAGCTCAACCTTATCCCCCACCTTGAACGTCCTATCCAGGACAAGCTGCAGTCCTCCGAGGATGTTGCTCAAGGAATCTTTCACAGCCAGACCGATGGCCAGACCTGCGATCCCGGCTGTGGCCAGGAGCGGGCTGATGTTGATGTTCCAGGCGCTAAAGATGAAAATCACAGCCAGGATGATGACTACGGTTTTTAAAATTTTCTGAACAAAAGGAATCAACCTTTCATCAGCAGTCGTCTTCGTCTTGAATTTCCACTCTTTCATCCAGAGGTGGGCAAAATGGCCGATAATCTTGAAAAGGAAGATACTGGCGATGAGGATGAGAAGTGTATCGACAAGGTTCTGGAAGACTGTGGTCTGCAGTTCAAACTGCTGGATGCCGATTTTGATCCCTAGCAAAAGGACCACATAGAAAACTACGGAGGAAATGGACCTGATGATGATGTCATCGATTTTCGTTTTTGTTTTCTTGGTCAGGGGTTTCAACACAGTTTTCAGGATGACTTTGAGGAGGACAGCTGCGACAACGGTGATAATAAGGATCGACAGGAATCTCAGCCAAACATTCCCCCAGATGAACTGAGTGATATCATTTATAATGCTCATGACAAGGCTCCTTTTCCTTTTAGATGATCATTAGCATATATACCTTAACTTTTTGAGTATTTCAATTTGTTTTGAATTAAATCAGAAACTGGTAAAATGGAAATACTCGTATCATCCGATCAATCAATGACTGGCGATAAAAACGATGAAATCAATTGACTGGAAATTATGCCTGGTGGCTGACTCCGAAGCAGCAAAGGGCAGGTATCTTCTTAAGCTTATCGAAAAAGGAGTCGATTCAGGAGTCACCCTGGTTCAGCTCCGGGCAAAGGAACTGCAGACAAGAGAATTCCTTCAACTGGCTCTGCAGACAGCAAAACTCCTGAAAGAGAAGAGCATTCCTCTAATTATCAACGACCGAATAGACATCGCTCTGGCCTGCGGGGCAGAGGGTGTTCACCTCGGCCAGGAAGATATCCCGCTTCCCTACGCTCGAAAAATCCTGGGCAAGAAAAAGCGAATCGGCATCTCGGTAAACACTGTCAATGAAGCGGAAGAGGCTGAAAAAGGAGGCGCCGATTATCTGGGGGTAGGACCGGTTTACTATACACCTTCAAAAAGAGACCTGAAAGCGATTCTCGGCCCATCCGGGCTGAAAGTCATAAGGGAGAAAGTCAAGATTCCCATCCTGGCCATCGGAGGAATAAATGCAGAGAACGCGAGAGAAGTCATGAGCTGCGGAGTGGACGGGATCGCTGTCATCTCAGCCCTGATGGAGGCCGAGGATATCGCCGAGGCGACCAGAGAATTGATCCAAGAAATAAGCAAATAAAGGGGTCGCATCTTAACATTAAACATTCTTGACTTATTCGAATCTTCTATGATCCATCATCCATAAAAAAGGATAATAGTCTCCAATTCCATTGAGGGTAGAGGTTAAGAAATGCTGAATGTTAAGACCTGCCCCCTTCAGCTCGAGCACTATTGAGAAATGTTAAATGTTAAGACGCGACCCCAATTGTGATTTTTCTCTGGTCCTGCTTCCCCGCCCGAATCATGACTCGAATAGCGTCCTGGCTGAATTTCAACTTCTCAGCCCATTCGACAATGATCACCCCTTGGCCAAGATAGTCCTCCCAGCCAAGGTCCATGACCTCTGTTTCCTTTCCAAGACGGTAGAGGTCTATATGGAAAATGGGATATTTAGCTTGATAAATGTTGATGAGAGTGTAAGAAGGGCTGCATACTTGATGAAAATCCTTCAGCCCTAATCCAGCAGCTAATCCCTTGGCGAAAACCGTCTTCCCGGTTCCCAGCTCTCCTTCTAAGAGGACGACTTCCTTCCCCTTGAATCCTTGAGCGAGTTTCTTGGCAAGGAGAAAGGTCTCTCTTTCGGAACGGGTGATGTGCTCTTCTTTCCTCAGGGCCGTGTTTTTTCTCATTCTTTAGGATCAATCGTCAGGAGTGAGGAGCTTGATGCTCGGGGGGAGAAAGCGAATGATGTCTCCTGCGGTCAAGGGTCTCTCCCCAATCTTTTTGACTCCGATATCTCCGCTTAAGCCATGGATGTAGACAGCAGCCAGGACAGCTTCCAGAAGGTTCTTCTCCTGGATAATCATGGAAGCGATCATCCCGCTTAAAACATCCCCGGAGCCCGCAGTGGCCATTCCCGGGTTTCCAGTGGGATTGATGTAAACCTTTCCCTTCGGAGTAGCGGTCAGCGTCCGGTATCCCTTCAGCACCAGATACACTCCCTGCTCTGCGGCGAATTGAGGAGCCAGATCCAATTTCCTGTCGACAACTTCTTGCGTGGAAAGATTTAAGAGCCGGGCGAATTCTCCCGGGTGAGGTGTAAGCACAGCAGGCTTAGGCAAAGCCTTGATGATCTTCGGCTGAGAAGCCAAAATATTCAGCGCATCCGCGTCAATGACCAAGGGGACTTTGACCTTGGGCAGGAGGGCAAGAATAAGCTGAGCCGTTGAGGGATGAGTGGAGATCCCCGGACCGACCATAAGGGCGTCCTTCCCTTGGAGAAGATTCAATGTCTTTTTTAAAGCCTCAGAGGAGAGAGTCTTCTCCTCTGTTTCAGGCAAAGCCTCCGTCATCAGCTCCACCATGGAGCGAGCCACAATCGGAAGGCAGCTTTCCGGTGTCCCCACTGTTACCAGGCCGGCCCCCATTTTCAAGGCTGCTTTCCCGGCCATGACCGAGGCGCCCGTTTTGCCCAGGGAACCGGAAAGGATGAAGAGGTGGCCGTAGGTTCCTTTATGGGCATCCCGTTTCCGCTTTCTGAAATACGGCTGAACGGTCTTTTCTTCGACGAGCTCGAGCTTGAGGCTCTCATCATCGAACAGAAAAGAAGGAACGCTGATATCTGCCACTTCCCATTCCCCTACGAATTCATCGGCAGGGGGAAAAACATGAGCGATCTTGGGTGCAGCCAGGGTTACGGTCAGATCGGCCTTCACGCAAGGCCCGATGACCCGAAAGGTATCAGAAGACAGACCGGAAGGAATATCCACGGCGACTTTATAGGCTTTGGATTTGTTGATGAGCTCGATGACCTTGGCGTAGAGTCCCTCGGCAGGCTTGGTCAGTCCTGTGCCGAAAATGGCATCGATAATCAGAGAGGCCAGAAGGATCTTGCCCTTCAGGGGGCTCAAATCTTTCTCGGAAACGATTTCTTTTATCCCTATCCCTATATTGGCAGCTATATTCATGTTTACCGCCGCATCTCCCCTCAATTCTTTCTTGGAAGCCAGAAGCAGCACCTCCGGTTCAGCTCCATGATTGAACAAATGCCGGGCCACCACAAAGCCATCTCCGCCGTTGTTTCCTCTGCCTGCGATAATGACAATCCTTTCTCTGTTCGGCTGGGGGAACTTTTCCATAATCTTATTAAATATCCGCAGACCGGCGTTCTCCATCAGAATAGGACCGAGGATGCCGATCTCCTCGATAGCCTTCCTGTCAATCTCTTTCATCTGTTTTGAGGTCAGGATTTTCATCGGAACTCCTTTTCTTATCAGGATTTTACCACTTTTCGGGGTCAGGCTTCCATAACTTCAGTATTTTTTATTCGACTCTCCTTTTTCCAAAAAAATGCAATGGCCATACAAACGGAGAAAAAGGGGCCTGGCCCCTTTATCTATGTTATTCTACATATTACTGAAGTAATGGAAGCCTGACCCCAATATATTTGACATTATTAGGCCCTGTGTATACCATTCCATTCCGATTCGCAGCCATGAATCCCCTGACTATAATATCCGTCATCCTGGGCAGCTATCTCATCGGGTCTGTGAATCCCGCTTACTTTCTGGGCAGGATCCTCAAAAAAATAGATATCCGCGAACACGGTACAAAAAACGCCGGTACTGTCAACGCCTATAAAGTACTCGGACCCGCCCCGGCCTTGGTCACGGTTGTCTTCGACCTAACCAAGGGCCTGCTGATGATGTTCATCGCCTCCCTGCTTGGAGCCTCGCCCTTGATCATGCATCTGGCGGGAGCGGCTGTCATCCTGGGGCATGTCTTTCCCTTTTACCTCAAATTCAAGGGAGGTCAGGGAGTCGCGACAGCCTGCGGAATACTGCTCTACTACCTTGTCGTCTTCTATATCAGGGGATGGCTTCCCTGGGAATCTCTTCCAATTCTGGTGCTCTGTGTGCTGTCCTTTATTTATATCTCCAGGATGGGAGAAATCGTGGGTACGGTTGTGCTCCCCTCCGTAGCCGTGATCGCTCTTGTTTCTTCTCCCTTTCAAACTCATCTTATCCTTCTCCTGTCAGTCATTCTCTACATCGTCTTTATCAATGTCCTCAACATACGGCAGCGAAAACTGCTCAGGCCCCCAAAAAAGATCAGAGAAAAACTCAACTGGCGGCTCTATCTCAGGCCTCTGGCTGTGCTTTTTATCATCAACTACCTCAAAACAGATAAAAGAGAAGCGTTGATCCTGATCGGAGGCGTGGTCCTTTTTTTCCTTGCTCTTGACCTGGTCAGACTCATCTCTAACAAGATCAACGTCTTCTTTTTCAAAGACATCAAGGATCTTTACAAGCCAAAAGAATACAGGAGATTCTCTTCGATCACACTCTTCCTTTTCGCTGCCTTTATTACCATCCTGGTGTTCGATAAAGCCATCGCGGTATTGGCTGTTTCCTATCTCATATTCGGTGATTTCTTCAGCAAATTCTTCGGAGTTCACTTCGGCCGGACCAGACTCTTTAATAAATCACTGGAAGGCACTCTGGCTCACCTCAATGCCTGCTTCATCTCCGGATACATATTTCTTCAAATCGCGCCTCTTTCCATTCCGGCCTATTTAACAGGGGTTTTCGTAGCCTCGATCTCTGAGGTGCTGCCTCTAGGAGTGAATGACAACTTCAGTGTTCCCCTGCTGAGCGCTTCCAGCATGTCCGTCTTTTTTCTCTTCTAGGCAAAAAAGGACGGGATTTCCACTGACTGATTCAGAAATCATGGGCTCTGTCTCTATCTCCCATACAGTGAATTATGAAGGTGTGATCTGTTACAGCGACGATTCACAAGGAGAGACGACAGCCGCATTAATATCTCACGCCGCAACCCACGTAATATTTCATGTTTGTTAGCGCGATCCCCTTTCTTCTTTGAAGATTTAATTGCGAGCTCGAAAAGATCAACTATCTTTTTGAAAACTGTTGACAAGATTAACAAGTTGAGTGCGATTCTTTACCCCTGTTTTTTGGAAGATTTTATAATTATGGTCCTTTACTGTTTCGATGGAAATGAAGAGCTGGTCTGCAATTTCTCTGTTTGTTTTTCCCCGGCAGATCAATTCAATAACCTCTTTTTCTCGCTTAGTAATTTTGTACTTATCCGTAAAATTTTTACTTTCGAGGCTTTTAACGCCTAATTTGGCGCCATCATATTTCGAAAAGACAGAGGCGTATTTGACTCCCCACCAAGCACTCAAAATGTTAAACAAAACTAATGGCAAGTATATCATCGATCGTTCAAGGACAAAGGTGATTTTACTTAAACTCGAACCGATGACCAACTTGATGATTCCTATAGCCATAGCGAAAATGATGATGGAACTTAACATAATGATTGCCCTTCTGTATTCTTCAGCCGGAAGAAAAGTGGCACGATAACGCAGGAAAACAGCAGCAGCAATTACAGAAGCGAATAGCAAAAAGTCGGTCAAAACCATCAATTGATCTACGATATACCGGCTGCCAAGAAAGGGGATCTCAAACCAACTCACAAACCATATCATTGAAAGGATAATCACACTATTGCGCACAGCCGAAACGACTTTCTTTGAAATTTCCAGCCCCAGAATGTGTTGAATCAGGGAAAGAAGCACAAGAAGCAGACCAAATCGGATAAGAAAAATGAGAGAAAGTACCAAAAACTCAAACCAATATATCTTCTCCGGATCACCCGGGCCGGGAAAGAAGGATCTGAAATAATGGAAAACTAAAACCGAAAACCAGATGATATTCAGCAGCAATACGCTTGTAAATAAAAGAGTCAATCGTTTGCTTTTATGGATACGGGAAGCCACCCCCAAAATTACAATAGAGATAATGCTTGAAAAAAGGGTTATAAACACACCAAGGGTGTATTCTTGATACATGAGAAAAAATTATCATTTTCTTCAATCCTAATCAACTTTGAGATCCCCTCCTAAACCATGCTCTTACAGGCCGCACTAAAGTTGGGTTTTTCAAATCACCTACTTTAGTCTGATGTCTTTTCCTTATCGATGAAATACCTTTTGAAAGAGGTTAGCCACCTTATTCAAAATCAGGGTGAAAAAATTTTAGAAGAAAAAGGAGGATCTAAATGAAAAGATCAAAAATTCTTTGCCTGCTGGTTGTCTTACTTTCGAATCTGGGACAATTATTTCCAGAACAGCGGCTAAAGGTTGAAAGCCTCCCTGAAGATTTCAGCACCAAAGTTTTCTCCCATATCATTCATTTAGCTGGACTGGGCCACAGGCAGGCCGGTTCAGAGAATGATAAGCTTGCCGCTCAATACATCAAAGATCAATTTGAAAATATGAACATTGATGTTGAGATCCAGCCGTTTGAGTTTGAATCGTTTGAATACACCGATGTCGGTTTTGAAGTGGAATCTAGACAAATTCCTGTTGTAGGACTTGGATTCAATCCTTATAAAAACAAAAGGAAATATGAGGGAACAGCCTTCCTGATCGATTTACACAGTTCCGAGATTCACATTACACAAGAAAAACTTGAAGGAAAAGTCATCGTCACCAATAATTGGAATGGCCATTTCAGACTGCTCCGCTATAAACCCAAACTTATTATCACCGTTGATTCACACGATTTCGAGACGTTAAAACCGCAGAAAGAAATCCGTTTCAAATTGAATGTTGAAGGAGAATACAAAAAGTATAGATCTGTGAATATTATCGGCAAAGTTGGTAACAAAAGATCTTCTCCAAGAGAAATGTTAATAACAGCTCATTATGATACATATAGAAAAAACAATCCCGGTGCCAGCGACAACGCCTCGGGGGTAGGTATTGTATTAGAATTGGCACGCTACTTTAAAAAGGTTGAAGACAAGTTGAATGGCACAGTGAAATTTGTCTGTTTCGGTGGCGAAGAAATCGGTATTGTCGGTTCGCGAAATTATCTCTACGATAACGCCCATTCACTTAAGCAATGTGAACTTTTGTTTAATATTGATGACGTCGGGGGAAACGGATCGGTCCTGGTCGAAATGACCGGTGGAGTCAACGGAATACCAGAAACAAAATGCGCATCCCAAATACCTGAAAATCTCAAAACATGTTCATGGGAGGGAGTCAACAGCAAATGGCGAATGCTGGCCGATGAAGACCTAATGAAAATCATGATCGCATCGAATCACCCCCAATGGCTGGTTGATGTTGTGAATAAATCGGTTAAAGAACTCGGATACGAAATCGTACCAACCGGTACCCAGGGTTCCGATCAGCTCACGTTTGCTCAAGCCGGTATTGTCACCTCTGGTGTCGGCATCATCAGTAAACACAGCCACACCCCACAAGATATTCCGGAAAAAATCTACAAAAAAAGCTTGATGACAGCAGGTAAAATAGCGGCTTATGTTGTGCTGAATACACTGAACCGGTTCAAGGAGAAATATTCTTGAAGAAGAGCGCTTTTTACAAATATGCTATTGTAATCACAATTTATCTAAGCGCAGTCCTTGTCTCTGTAGAATCAGGCTCGTTAAATTTTCCGGAGGATGAATTGACTGTCTCCGAAGTGGAATCCCATCTGCGCTTTCTCGCTTCAGACGAGCTCATGGGAAGGAAGCCAGGTACTTACGGTGCTGATATCGCTGCTCGCTATATCGCAGAACAATTCCGTGCAGCGGGGCTAAAAACTTTTTCTGATTCGATTGACTATTTCCAGGTGGCTCATCTTATTTTCCAAAATAAACGCGATAGTGAAACAAGCGATAGCGAGGTTGAATCCATCACCTCAAAAAATGTTATCGGCTATATAGAAGGGACCGATTCCGGGAAAAAAAATGAATTCATTTTGCTGTGCGCCCACTACGATCATCTTGGTGCGGGGCGTTTCAAAGGCTCCACCGACACTGACATTATCTTCAACGGGGCACGAGATAACGGTATGGGAACCGTTGCACTGATATGCGCGGCAAAAGCACTTGCACTCAAGCCCACCGCACGTTCGATGGTATTTATTGCTTTCACAGGAGAAGAAGAAGGATGCCTAGGCAGCCAATATTTCGTTGAGAATCCCCTCCTTTCTCTGGATAAAATAGTCTTTGTTCTAAACAACGACGGTGGAGGATTCAATGATACAAATCTTGTTAGGATTGCGGGCCTTGAAAGATATCCCTTAAAAAGAATAATCATGGAAGCCGTAGATAAATACAAATTATCTGTTCTGCCTTATCCCAAGGAGCTCCAATATCTATATGAATTGTCCGATAACATGCCGTTTGTGCGCAAAGGCGTGCCGGCTATAACTGTAAGTCCGGGATTCGGTAAAATTGATGATGAAATCCTAAAATATATTCATACAGTGGAAGATGAAGCGGATGATACGTTCAACTACTCGTATTTGCTAAAATTCACAAGAGCCTACATATCTATCGCCAGAGCGATAGCGGATATACCATACCCCTTTCAATCCACGAAGCGAACTCAAAAAACAAAGATGAAATGATCCAGGTACTAAAAAGCTTCGCCCCAAAATATCCATTTCAAAGTCTATCTTTATAATGCATAATCAGGATATAAAGACAAAAGGAGTGCCGGGGGCGGTATTCTAATTCGCTTCGAGGCATGCCTACAAGGAATCTTATATTTCTTGCGTTTATTATAAGAAGCCGTTGAGACAGGCTTGTATTCATTTTGTGTCCATTTCAAGGCAAAAAAATGCGAAAAAATATCAAAACATACAAAACAACAGAAAAGAATAAAATTTCGTATTTTCAATCACTTGGCGCGCAATTGCTTGATATTAAATAATTTATGAAAACACATGATCACGAATCCCTACTTCCTAGCTTGCCATATTTTCCCGTTTTCCCGGGTATTTTCGCGCTTTCTGTGACCTCTCGAGTTGAGTAGTCGCAGCCGGAATTAGGCAATTTTAAGCAATTCTGGACTTGTCTCTTTCAAAAATCATCGAATCATCGAATCAATTGATTTTAAACAGGCTTTATGTTAATAGAAAAGGGAAATAAATTAGGAGGTATCTTATGGCTCATAAAGTCGGAATAAACGGATTTGGCCGCATAGGAAGGAACTTTTTCCGTTCTTCCTACCAGGACCCGGATATCGAGATCATAGCCGCTAACGACATCACCGATGCCAAGACGCTGGCTCACCTGCTGAAATACGATTCCGTGCTCGGGATTCTGGATGCGGATATAAAAGCCACTGAAAAGACCATCGTCGTCAACGGAAAGGAACTTAAAATCCTGGCAGAAAAAGACCCGGGTAACCTTCCCTGGAAAGACCTGGGCGTGTCTGTCGTCATCGAATCGACCGGGCTTTTCAGGAAAAAACAGGATGCCCTTAAGCACATCGATCAGGGAGGAGCGGAGAAAGTCATCATCTCTGCCCCGGCCACAGAACCTGACGTAACCCTTGTTCTTGGTGTCAACGAAGAAACCTATGACCATAGCAAGCACCACATCATCTCCAACGCGTCGTGCACCACCAACTGCCTGGCTCCGGTGGTCAAGGTACTCCATGATGAATTCGGAGTCGAAAAGGGATTCATGACCACGATCCACGCCTACACCAGTGACCAGAGACTGCTCGATGCCCCGCATAAGGATCTCCGACGGGCCAGAGCAGCCGCTGTCTCTCAAATCCCGACCACAACCGGAGCCGCCAAGGCTGTCGGGCTGGTCATTCCCGAGCTCAAAGGAAAGATAGACGGTATAGCCATACGAGTTCCCACTGCAAATGTCTCTGTGGTCGATCTCGTCGCTATCTTAAATAATAACGCCACAGCAGAGCAGGCTAACGCTGCCTTCAAGAAAGCTGCCCAAGGAAAGCTCAAGGGGATCCTTCAGCTCACAGACGAGCCTCTGGTATCAGTGGACTTCATGGCCAATCCTCACTCCGCTATCGTGGACGGCGAGTACACCCGGATAATCGATGAGAACCTGATCAAAGTCCTTGCCTGGTATGATAACGAATGGGGCTATTCCTGCCGCATGAGAGACCTGATCAAGTACATGTATAAGAAACAAGAGCCATGCTTTCCCTCAAGGATTTAGACAGCAAAGGAAAAAGAGTCTTTCTCCGGGTTGACTTCAATGTTCCCCTGGACGACAGCGGCAGCATCCGGGATGATACCCGGATCAAGGCCGCTCTTCCCACCATCAATTTCCTGCTCGAACAGGGAGCAAAGCTCATCGTCGCCTCCCACCTGGGCCGGCCCAAAGGAAAATTCGTTCCTGAGCTCAGCCTGAAGCCAGTGGCCAAAAGATTATCAGAGCTCATCTCGCGGGAGGTCACTCTTGCTCCGGACGTGATCGGAGATGAGGTCAATACCCTCAAGAGGAAACTTGAAGAAGGCCAGGTCCTTGTCCTTGAAAACGTCCGCTTTTACAACGAAGAGACTGCCAATGATGAGGATTTTGCCCGCAAGCTGGCCCAGGAGGTTGACTACTATGTTAACGACGCTTTTGGCGCCTGCCACCGGGCCCATGCCTCGGTGGTGGCCATCACCCGTTTTGTGGAAAAATCGGCAGCCGGCTTTCTCGTTCAAAAGGAAGTGGACTACTTGAGCAAAGTCGTCCATTCTCCCCAAAAGCCGTTCGTGGCTGTTCTCGGGGGAGCGAAAGTCTCGGATAAAATCCCGGTCATCGAAAGCCTTTTAACCAAGGCGGATTCAATCCTGGTAGGCGGAGCCATGGCTTACACCTTCTTCAAAGCCCAGGGAAACGATGTGGGCCGATCACTGGTCGAAGAGGATAAGATCGAGCTTGCTGCCAGCATCTTGAGCAAGACCAAAGAAAAAAGCATAAAATTCTATCTTCCTTCTGACCATATCATCGCTGCCCAAGCGGATGCCGAAGCCGAGCCTCAAACCGTTGATTCTTTTCCTATCCCCTCGGATATGATGGCCCTGGATATCGGGCCCAAGACCATCGAGGATTATGCAGAAATCATCTCCGGTGCAAAAACCGTATTCTGGAATGGGCCGATGGGAGTCTTTGAGATCGACCAGTTCTCACTTGGAACGACCAAAATCGCTGAGGCAGTCGCCAATTCTGGCGCGCTTTCTATCATAGGAGGCGGGGACTCGGTCGCAGCTGTCTACAAAGCAGGAGTGGCGGATAAGATCTCTCATATCTCAACCGGAGGGGGAGCCTCTCTGGAGTTCGTGGCCAATGAGACCCTTCCCGGGATCGAAGCCTTAAGGGAGAAATAAAATGACAATCAGCAACCAAAAGCCATTTATCGCCGGAAACTGGAAAATGCACAAAACCATCCCCGAAGCGGTAGAGGTGGTCAAAGCTCTCAAAGAGTCGAGCCAGGAATTGAGCGAGGCCGAGCTCGTCGTCATACCCCCCTTCACAGCTCTCAAAGAGATAAGCAAAGTCATCGAAGGCAGTTCAGTGCAGCTCGGCGCCCAAAATATGTTCTGGGAAGAGAAGGGAGCTTTCACGGGAGAGATCTCGGCTCCGATGCTCAAGGACGCCGGCTGCCGGTTTGTGGTCATCGGCCATTCGGAAAGACGCCAGTACTTTGGCGAGACCAACGAGACCGTCAATAAAAAGGTCAAGGCCGCACTCGCTTTTGACCTGATCCCGATCATGTGCCTCGGAGAGTCGCTGGAGGAGAGAGAAAAGGAAAAAACCATAGAAAAGGTGGGATCACAGATAAATGCCGGGCTGGAAGGCATAGAACAGGATGAGATGAGCCGGATCATCATCGCCTACGAACCCATCTGGGCCATCGGGACCGGCGTCACAGCCACGCCTGCCCAGGCCGAGGAAGTCCATGCTTTCATCAGAGAAAGGCTGGCAGAAATTTATGGAAATGAAACAGCCTCCTGTGCTATAATCCTCTACGGTGGTTCCGTAAAACCCGCCAACACATACGAGTTACTCATAGAGAAAAACATAAACGGAGCGTTAGTTGGAGGAGCTTCCCTGGAAGCAGATTCCTTCATCCAGATCGCGAAAGAAGCCGTAAGAGCATACAAGGAGAAAACGTGAGCGCAATACTGATCACGATCCACATCATCACCTGCTTCATCCTCATCATAGCGGTTCTTCTGCAGTCGGGCAAGGCTGCGGACCTGGCCGGTGCTTTTGGCGGAGGGGGAAGCCAGACCGTGTTCGGTCCCCGGGGCGCGGGAAGCCTTCTCTCCAAGGTGACCACGGTCTGCGCCGTACTCTTCATGGTCACGTCGCTGGGCCTCTGGATGCTATCCTCAGGAGGCTCGAAATCAGCCCTCAGCGGAGAGGAAGCCCCGGCACAGGAAACACCAGCCGTAACGGAAACAGAGAAGAAGGAACCCGAAGCCAAGCCTCCTGCCACAGAGCAGAAGCAGGAAAAAGAACAGACAGCTCCTGAGACCGAGAAAAAAGCCCCTGAGAAAAAAGATTAAGTTCAACCCTCTTTACTACATGGGGAGCATAATTGTCTAGATGAGCCTCCCAGTCATTGATGCCGAAGTGGTGGAATTTGGTAGACACGCATGGTTGAGGGCCATGTGAGCCTAACTCGCTCGTGGGGGTTCGAGTCCCCCCTTCGGCATTATATTTTTTTAATTTTAATAGCTTAAAGAATTCTTCTTACTATTTTTCATCAAAACCACCGAAAATTCAGCACCTACACAAAATTAAGAGCGAATAACACTATCCTTTATTTTTACTTAAAATTACATCTATTAGAAATTCAAAAAAATCCATGTTAAACTTTTTCATAGAGTTTATGCTGGAAGTTTCAGGCTATTTATACTTTTTTGGGAGGATATATTGAATGATTCCCGCAGGGATTTCATAAAAAAAAGTATGATCGGATTGGCCGCATTATCAGTGTCTTCGCTTAAGAATCTGTCACTTGAAAGTTTTGATCAGGTTCAGCAGGAAAGAAAAGTTATTCAACGGACTTTAGGCAGGACCGGATTAAAAACAACCATTGTTGGGATGGGAGTGGCTAACAATAGTGATTTACTTCCCCTAGCATACGATTCAGGCATAAATTTCATTTTTACCAGCGGCGACTACAGAAACGGCATGCCGGAAAGAGAGATTGGCAGATTTTTGAAGGATAAACCGAGAGAATCATTCATTATTGCCGATGGTGTAGGAGGTGACAAGTATATCAATCCAATAACTCTGAAATTCACCCGGAATTTCAAAAAAGAAATGATAACAGAATTTCTCGATAGAGGACTGCAGCGATTGGGACTAGATTACATCGATATCTACTGTTTAGGTAACCTGGCAAGCACAGATACGGCACTGCACGAACCGTTCCTTGAAGTACTGAAAGAACTTAAGGACAAAGGCAGAATAAGGTTTATCGGAGGCACTACGCATCGAAACGAGCATATTGTTTTGAAAGCGGCGGCGGACAGTAATATTTATGATGTGATTATCACATCTTACAATTTTCGCCTAGCAAATAGAAATAGAATCAAGGAGGCGATTGCCTATGCTTCCGCTAAAGGGCTGGGAATCGTAGCGATGAAAACCCAGGCGGGAGTATACTGGGACAGTAAAAGAAAAAATAAAATCAACATGAAAGCCGCTTTGAAATGGGTTTTGCAGGATAATAATGTTCACACCTGTATTCCTTCGTTTTCAAACATGAACGAGTTTGAGGAAGATCTTTCAGTTATGAAAGATCTAACTTTGACTCCGGCTGAGTTGAGAGACCTGAAGATCAATGACAGTAAAATGGAAGACGGTCTGTTTTGCCAGCAGTGCGGCGATTGTCTGGCCCAATGTAACAACTGTTTCAATATTCCTGCTGTGATGAGAAGTTATATGTATGCGTATGGCTACGGAAACATTGTCAAAGCAAAAGAAACGCTCCAGTCAATAGATCTCACGACAAATCCCTGTACAGATTGTGAATATTGTGCAGTGGACTGTTCAATGGGATTCGATATCAAAAAGAAAGTATTCGATATAATAAACATCAATGAAATTCTGGTATAATCTCTCACTTATTTCATCTTAGTTCAAAAAGAAAGCACAAAATCAGAGAAGCTCGAGTCCTCCCTTCGGCATCCCATTATTTTCCATCCTTTTAATTTATTTATAATAAATAAGTTATAAGATAACAAAAATATACAAGTGACTATCTCGGAACTATGCCTAAGCATCCGTCCCCCTCTAATATATGTCGTTATAATGCGTAAAAATTTCTGAGCATCAAAGGAGAAAGATGCGGGCGGAAAAAGATCCTCAGCCTTACAGATCATGCTTATCTCACATAAACCGAAGTACTGAATTGACACGAGCTTCCAATGGTTAGCTCTTGCGGATACGAGCCATTACTGATGAAGACATGTAGGAACCTCCATCCACACCTACAGTCTGCAGTATCAACCATTAGGAAAATGATTTGGAAGGGAACAAAACATTAGGGTTCTGGCTGCAAATTGGATATAATGATAAATCAAAAAAGGAAACCCTCTTCAATGAAAAAGATCGGAGTCTTGACCAGAGACTGCGCGGGGATCAACGCGGCCTTGAGAGCAGTGGTGAGAACAGCTGTCTATCACGAAATAAAGGTCATGGGAGTGATTAAAGGCTACGATGGCCTGATCAACGGAGAACTGGTTGAGCTGAACAGACGTTCGGTATCCGGGATCCTGAACCTGGGAGGAACTATCCTGAAAACAGCCCGCTCCAAAGGATTTCTCACAGAATCCGGACAAAAACAGGCCATAAGGATCATTCAAGAAAACAAGATCAATGGCCTGATCGTAATCGGAGGCAACGGCTCCATGACCGGGGCCCATATTCTGGCTGCCAAATACAAGATTCCTGTCATAGGAGTCCCGGCCACTATCGACAACGACCTTAACGAGATCGAAATCTCTATCGGAGCCGACACCGCGGTCAATGTCGCTGTCGATGCCCTGGATAAGATCAGGGATACAGCCACTAGCCTGGAAAGGGTATTCGTGGTTGAGGTGATGGGGCGTGACTGCGGCTACATCGCCCTTCAAGTCGCCCTGGCCGGAGGCTGCGAGGAAGTCATCATTCCGGAAAAAGAAACAGACATGGAAAGGATATGCAAGGAGATAGAAGAGGGAAGCCGCACAGGAAAAAGGAGCTGGATCGTAATCGTCGCCGAAGGTAAAGCCAAAGGAAGCACCGTTGCTGAGACCATATCACAGAAAACCGGGCTGGAGACGCGGCTGGCCGTTCTGGGCTACATCCAGAGAGGAGGAAGCCCCACAGCCTTTGACAGAATTCTGGCCGCTCGCCTGGGAAGCTATGCTGTCGAGGTTTTAAAAGAGGGGCAGACAGATAAATGCGTGAGCCTTAAGCTGGATAAATTGATCACTGTCCCTCTGGATCATGTTATTCGGCCCAAAAAGATCGATTACACACAGTATATTCGGCTGATCAAGATCCTGACCTGAAGGACCCGGGATTCCCCAAAAAAAAAGGTCTCCGTAAAAGCCTTTTGAAGCTGACGAAGGCTTAAGAGAAAAGGGGACAGCAGAAAAGGAGGGAAAACGTGGCACTCAATATTATAGACATACTAGGAAAAGACGCCTCTGATCTTATGGAGCATGTCTGCCTCACAATTCCCAAGGATCACCTCAACCTTCCTGGCCCGGACTTTGTAGAGAGAGTATTTGGTCCGTCGGACAGGTCAAAGGACGTTCAGGCTAACTTGAAAAGGATGTTCAATAACGGACGCTTGAAGGGAACGGGGTATCTCTCCATTCTTCCTGTGGACCAGGGAGTGGAGCATTCAGCCGGAGCTTCTTTTGCTCCCAATCCCCTCTATTTTGATCCTGAGAATATCGTCAAGCTCGCTGTTGAAGCGGACTGCAATGCCGTCGCATCTACCCTGGGAGTGTTGGGCTTGGTCTCCAAGAAGTATGCGAACAGAATCCCGTTTATCGTTAAGATAAACCACAACGAGCTGCTGTCCTATCCCAACTCCTACGACCAGAGGATGTTCGCTTCTGTGGAACAGGCCTGCAACATGGGCGCAGCCGGAGTCGGGGCGACCGTCTATTTCGGGTCTGAAGAGTCGCGGAGGCAGATCGAGGAAGTCTCCAGATCCTTCCAGATGGCACACGAGAGGGGACTGTTCACCGTCCTTTGGTGTTATCTGCGAAATCCTGCTTTTGAGAAAGAAGGGGTGGATTATCACAGTTCTGCCGACTTGACCGGACAGGCCAATTATCTGGGTGCGACCATAGAGGCGGATATCATCAAACAGAAACAGCCCGTCAACAACGGCGGTTTTTTGGCCCTGGATTTCGGAAAAACCCATCCCCTGATGTATGAGAAGCTCACCACATCCCATCCCATTGACCTGACCAGATATCAGGTGGCGAACTGCTTTATGGGAAGAGTGGGGCTGATAAACTCAGGAGGAGCCTCCGGAGAAGACGACCTCCAGCAGGCCGTAAAAACGGCTGTCATCAACAAGAGGGCAGGAGGAATGGGCCTTATCCTAGGAAGGAAAGCGTTTCAAAAAACCATGGATCAAGGCATAGAGATCATCCACGCGGTCCAAGACGTCTACCTTTCAGAACAGGTGACTGTGGCCTGATTGTCCGGAATTCAAAACAGACCTCAAATGTGCTGTCAAGTTATTTCTTTTTTGGTTCTGGAACAGCCAAAATGACAGAAATTTTATCGATCCCTGAAGTCAAAGCAGGCTGACAGGCGGAACTGTAATCAGGTCCTCGCTTAAGTTTGAAAGTCGTTCGTCCTGATCAGACTATAATCTTATCCTTTCCCCCATTCGACTAACATGGAGGCCCAGGTGAGGCCGCCTCCAAAGCTGATAAACATGATCAAATCGCCCTCTTTGATACGCCCTTCGTCGAGGGCTTCGCGAAGAGCGATCAAAACCGAGGCCGAAGAGGTATTTCCTCGGCGGTCGACATTTATGTAGAATTTCTCGATCGGGATGTCAAGCTTCTTGGCCGGAAACTCAAAAATCCTCGAATTGGCCTGATGGCAGATAAAAAGGGAAATGTCATCCACTTTTATTTCTTTTTTCCGGCCAGGGATGTTATTCGCTTTTTCTACGGTTTTTGTGATCAATTCGCACATGATCTTCAAAACGAATTTCTGCACTTCATGGCCTTTAATAAATATATTGGGCGAAGTGTTCATGTAGTGGGAAGAAGTGCCCAATCCCCTGCTGTAAGCGAGCTCTGCGCCCCAGGAATCCGAGCCCAAACTCGTGCAGATTATGCCTGTCTTGCTGTTCGTTCTCTTCAGGACGACTGCTCCAGCCCCGTCTCCCCAAAGATCCGCATTGGTATCAGAGAAATCCAAAATCCGGTTCATAACTTCGGCACCGAGTGCCAGGCCGTACTCATACTCATTATCGTCTTGCAGAAGAGAATTTTTCACGATGTCGATAGCATAAATACTGCTCGTGCAGGCTGCCAGGACATCCGAAGCCTGAATCCTAAGTTTCTCTTTGGCCTCTCTTTCTGTCCAAACTCCTGAAGCGATTTTTCTTTTGCCGATTTTGTCAAGGACTAAGCAGGCGGTTGAGGGATAAAAGGATTCCGGGGAAGAAGTACCGACAATAAGCATTCCTACATCTTCCCATCCAATCCGGGCATCTTTCAAAGCAGCCTCAGCTGCCAGGAGAGCCAGATCAGAAGTATTTTGATCATCGGCTGCCCAATGGCGTTCTTTGATCCCAATAAGGTCCTCGATCCTTTGAGGTGTTAATTCCTCAGGCCTCCATGGCTTATCAGTACCGGGTTTTATGGCCTTATTGGCGAGAAGGATCTCAATTATTTCTTCATTGGTCACCACTCTGCCGGGCAGGTCTACACCAGGCAAACATTTGCCAACACCAACTATCGAAACCGGCATCTCTGTCCTGATTCCTTGTTCTTATTTTTTAAGATTCGCTGGTTTGATTCCCCTTCTGAAATTTATGATAGACACACAAAAAAGTCAACTTAGCACGGTTTTGTCAAATTTCTACTTGGTCGTATCCTGGAATGAACATATCATACCCAAAAAGTGAGGGGTTGAAGCTCAGCCTTACTCATACCGCAAAGAATCGGCTGGATGGGCAACAGCACATTTTATGGCCTGATAGCTCACAGCCAGGTTAGCAATTCCGAAAACCAATAAACCAGAGCCGATGAACATGAATAAATTTATTTCCGTACGATAGGCGAAATTCTGAAGCCAGAGATTCATCACATAAAATGCAACTGGCCAGGCAACGATGTTGGCTAACAGCACCCATACAGAAAATTGCCTGAGCAGCATCATGGCTATGTTGGTGACAGAGGCACCCAGGATCTTGCGGATGCCGATTTCCTTAGTCCTCTGTTCGACCGAGTATGAAGCTAACCCAAACAAACCCAGGCAGCCGATAAAAACAGAGAGAAGGGCAAAAACGGCGAGAAGCCTCCTTGTCCTTTTTTCTGGATTGTAGAGCCTCTCAAAATCATCATCCAGAAAAGAATATTGAATAGGCTGGTCCGGAGCAAAAGTTATCCATTTATCTTTTATAAAAGACATTGTCTGGGGAATGTTTTCCGGCCGTATACGGATAGACATATACTGGCCTTGTCCTTTTGGCAGCGGCAAAATACCTAAAGGTCCTATCTTTGTGTGCAGAGAATGAAAATGGAAATCTTCCAGGACGCCAACGATAGTAAATATTTGTCGGCCGGTTGTGACCTGTTTGCCCAGCGGATCTTTCCAGCAATATGCAGCGCAGAGCCTTTGGCTCGCGGATTCATTGATCACGATGGAGGGGGAAACAGAGGAAAATTCTCTTTGAAAAAATCGTCCTGATATCAGTTCCAGGCCAAGCACCTCCGCAAAATCAGAATCACTTTCTAAAAGGGTAAGGACGATCCCTGAACCACTGTCTGTCCCTGAGGGTCTGAGCGTCTCTTCAAAAGTCTGCTTTCCGGGGAGGGAACTGGAAAGAGAAACACTCAACAAATCGGGATACTGCAGGAGTTCCTGTTTTAATGAATCCTGCCGACCCAGAGTTCCAGCTGTTGTCCGG
>Ga0209635_10000295_pt1 | contig 33037 bp, 25 predicted proteins | sample DeeMarSWOR230_32_FD_187463 | JGI IMG/M metagenome (GOLD analysis project Ga0209635, IMG submission 187463) | Marine sediment microbial communities from White Oak River estuary, North Carolina - WOR-2-30_32 (SPAdes) (version 2) | ecosystem: Environmental > Aquatic > Marine > Intertidal zone >...
TTCGTTCTCCTCAGAAAAACCCGCCTCGAGGAGCAATTGCTTTGCCTTCAGAGGATTCGCACCTTCTGCATCTTCTCTTGGAAAAAACCTGGGCAATCGGGGAGGAATATAGTTGTTTGACACATCACGCACGTATCTCAAATCAAAAGTATCTCGAGCCAAATCCCTCTTATTAAGGGCGTAAGCGATGGCTCTTCTTACTACCTGCCTGTCCAGAGGAGGGATATGGCAGCTCATGCCCAGATATATCGGATGGAGCGAGCCATCCTGAAAAACCTGGAAATCCGGACTGAGCAGCTTGTCGGAAACCACAGGGATGGAGTCTATCTCTCCGTTGAGAAAATGCTCGAGAGTGAAATAAGGGCTGAACTCAATCGCTTCCAGATAAACTCTTCCTCCAAAGTACCTATCGTTCCGTTCGAGCCGGATCCCGACCACATCTCCCAGCGGAGCCATTATCAAGGAATCATAAGCGAAGGGCCCGGTGCCGGATGGTTTTTCGAAAAATCTTTTTTCCCGGCCTTTGACTCTTTCTCGAGGAAGGATCTTACAGAAATGCATGCTCATCAGATACAAAGCCGAGACATACGGTTCGATCCAATCAATCTCAAAAGTGTATTTATCAATGACTTTGAACCCTTCTACCTCCGCAGCGCTTCCCTCTCTGAACTCTTGAGCCCCGACCACCCGGGGAAGAAAGAACTGATAGTAAGGGGAGCCTGTCTCTCTGTCGATAAGCCTCTCTAAAGAGAACTTCACATCTTCAGCAGTCAACTCATCCCCGTTGTGAAACCTGACTCCCTTCCTCAGGTAAAACGTATATTGGGTGTTATCCGAAGAGACTTTCCAGTACTCAGCCAGAGATGGCACCGGATTGAGATCTTTATCAAGCCTGACCAATCCGTCGAATATTTGTTCAGAGATAAAAATAGAGGAGTCGGGATGAGCGGGATCGAGCTGCATCCTGAATGAAGTCGTGAATGATTTCAAGCGGAAAACGCCGCCATAGCGCGGTCTGATGTTCCTCTCCTGCCCAAAATTCAACAGCGGGACAGACATAATCCAAAGAAAAAAAAGAATGATTATTGCTGGAAAACAGGACTTTTTGGTCATCTCTCCTTTCCTTTAATCATAAATTATCATTGAATTTATAGCAAGGCAGTGGCAACTTTCATGCCAACTCGAAAGCGGAATAAAATAAATTGGTGATGTTCCCAAAATGAATATTATTTTTTTAGTCTGAAAAAAAAGAAACCAGGCGAGAAAGGGTGTCTCTTTCGGGAAATTCCCCCTTTTTCTAAATTAGAAGATTTTGAGGATGAATATGTCTATTTTAAGCTTCTTTTTGTAAAATTCTTTTACAAATTAAAGGGAAAATTTATCAATCTTTATCTTTATCCGCTGCTTCAATGACTTTGGTGAAGACCCGCATCAGGTTCCCCCCCCAGATTTTGCGAATCTCTTCTTCTGTGTAGCCGCGTCGGACAAGTTCTATTGTGACATTGGGAAGTTCTGTGACATCAGAGCAGCCCTCCACTTCTCCTCCTCCGTCAAAATCCGTCCCGATCCCCACATAGTCCACCCCGACGAGCTTGACGACATGATCGATATGATTCACCAGCTCCTTGACCGTGGCTCTCTCCTGAGGGTACTTCTCGTAAATCTTCATATACTCTTCCCGCATTTCCGCCATAACAGCTTCATCCCTGATCTCTCTGCGTGGCCCGTATTTCTCTCTCAGGGCTTGAATGGCCTTTTCCCTCTTGGGGTTGGGCTTGGCTTTTTTAACGAAGCTGGAGACAAAGCAGATCTGAATGACGCCCTCCTTCTCAGCCAGAGCTTTGATCATTTCATCGGTGAGATTTCGGGGGTGGTCACAGATGGCGCGGACGCTGGAATGGGAAGCGATGACCGGGGCTCTGCTGAGTTTCAACACATCAAAAAAGGTTTTATCTGAGGTGTGGGAGAGGTCGACCATGATCCCCAGCCGGTTGCACTCAGCCACGACTTCCTTCCCGAATTCGCTCAGGCCATTATCCTCCGGATCGCGGCTGTCCGTAGAAGAATCGCAGATATCATTATCCCCACCGTGACAAAGTGTTACGTACCGGATTCCCTGGTCATAATATTCCTTGACCAGAGACAGGTCCTGGCCAAGGGGGTAACCATTCTCCATTCCGATAAAAGCCGCCCTCTTGCCTTCCTTCTCCAATCGATAAGCATCTTCTGGTGACAGAGCCAATCCTACCAGTTCGGGATAGTCCCTGCACATCTTATGGATCGCGTCCAGCATAGCCACAGCCCTTTCCTTGGCCTGGGCATAGCCTTCGAGCGTCCGCTCGCCCTGGCCGATAAAGACCGCAAAAAACTCAGCGTCCAGACCTCCCTCAGCCATTCGCGGCAGGTCAACCTTCCCGCTCCTCCTATCGGCTGGCTCATGACGCTCTCCGATATCCCATTCACCTCTCAGCAGGCGCATAGGAGTATCACAGTGCGTATCCACGGTAAGGACCCTGTCGTGGATCGCCAAAGCTTCGGACTTCAGCGCTTCAGGGTCCAACCCTGGGGCACAACAGGCCAACCATAAGACTGATAGGGATAATGCAAAAATAAGAGTTTTTGATACGAGCCTTTTCATCACTCCTCCTTTCCCAATATCACTCCAGCCATGGGGACTCACTGACTTGGATTTTTCTTGAAAGGATATGTATCTCCATACCTAATATTTTCCATCCATCTGAAACTCGGCGCTGTCCAGCCAGAAGCCGGAGTTGGTGAGAGAATCATGCTGGGCCTGGAGCAGGTCATAGTGAAATTTCTCCTCTTCGCTGATGCTCAGGAATATCTCCTTGGCTACAGGGTCATTCACATCTTCAGCCGCCTTCTGGAAAAAACGGATCGCATTCTCCTCCAGCTCCATTCCGATGCTCAAGGCCTGAGTCTCGCTCTTTCCTTCTGCGCCCTTCATCCTTTCTTTCAGCTTATCGATCAGGGCGGATTCTCCCCTGAGCTCCTCATCCCGGACAAACTTCTTCCAGTCTGTATCTTTGAGGATATCGGAGAACAGCTTGCTGAAGGCCTGGATATGCTTCGTCTCCTCGTCAGCCAGCTTGTGGAACATCTTCTTGCCGAGTTCGTTGTGGGTGATCTCGGCGGCATGGTTGAAGAAGTTTCTGCCGTTAACCTCCAGCCGAATCGCCTCTTTGATGGCCTTCTCGACTTGCTTGCTTATCTCTTCCATGAGTCACTCCTTGTATTGATTTTTTCCAGGAAATTTTGAAATTGAATTCCTATTTTACTCCCTCACCTCCATTTTCGCAACGACAAAAAGGGAACAGGTGTCGGCACTCGATAATGGATAATGATATTGAAGACTAAAGTGTTATTGCAGTGGCATAATAAAATTGCTGTCGGATATTTTTGAGCGAGTCCAACTGGCTGCTTTTTTTAAAAGGATAGTTCCTGTCTTTGTTAAAAAAATGAATAGGAAAACCCTCAGCCAGAGGCCTGTTCTCATCTCTAAAAAATCAGCGGTTGTTGGCTTGCTCGTCAATCAGAGCCCGGCCTTTCTTCGCGTATTCCTGAGACAAGGCCTGGTTTCCCAGACGGTTATAGAGGTCGGCAAGGAGAAAATAACCCAGGGGCAGGTCCTTCTGATCCGGCTTTAGGTCTATGCCTTTCTTGACCAGTGAAACAGCCTCCTCGAAGTTCTGTCCGCGATTGAGCAGGATCCGGGCTTTATAGAAGTAACTCAGCGGGAAATAAGGGTTGATCTCGATCGTCTTTTCCAGGTAGCGGAGCTCATCTTCTTCTCTGCCCTGCAGTCTGTATACTCGCGAAAGGTTGAAGCTCGCCCTGAAATTATGAGGGATATTGTCCAGCTCCTTCCTGTATTCCTCGGCAGCCTGAATCAGGTCTCCCTTTTTCTCATGAAGCTGCGCATGGTTGTAATGGACATTGAATAGACCAGGGTTGAGCTCTAAAGCTTTCTGAAGGTGTCTTTCAGCCTCTGCTATTTTATCCTGGACAATATAAACGCCGCCCAGGGCATTGTAGGCCGAGGCAGAGTAGGGATTGAGTTCAAGACATTTATTGTAATACTCGATGGCCTGGTCGTATTTCTTCTGGGAATTGTAGATGTTTCCCAGGACGAGGTTCACCTGGGAGTCCGGGGGCAGGGAGGGAAGGAAACTCAGGATGAACTTTTCCGCTTCTTCAAAGTTCCTGAGCTGAATGTAGGAGTTGGCGATGTTGATCACGGTGAAGGCGTCATCGGGTTTTCTATCCAGAGCCTCAAAAAAAGCCTCCAAAGCTTTCTCGAACTTCCGCTCCTTGAAATACAGGTTGCCGAGGGTAAAATAGGCATCGATGATATCCGGGTCCTCTTTGATTATTTCGTTCATCATGCTGACCGCTTGGTCGAAATCTCCTTCTAAGCCAAGTTCTCGAGCCTTGGAGATTTGGTTGAACACGCCGATCTTATCCTTGGGATTGGCCAGTCTTTTCCCTTGAAGCGAAGAAGGATCGGCAAAGGAACCTATGTAGCCCAGGGCAGCCAGCTTTTGACGGGTCTCTTCATCCATCTGACGGTAGTCGACCTGGAAGGCATTCTCGCTTGTTCGATCAATGAAATCTTCAGCCAGGGCCTCAAGCCTTTTCAATTCCTCATGACGGCTCGCGGCCAAATTTTCCTGTTCTTCCGGGTCATTCTCCAGGTCATAAAGTTCGGGCCTGGGAGCGAGGATCAGCTTGAACCTTTTGTTCTGTATGCCCTTGAGTTCGCTCCAGCCGTAGTGGTACCGGGGATAGAAAGTTTCAGAATAGGCGAATTTCTCCCCGTTGTTTTCCTCTTTAAAGAATACAGGGACAAGACTCCTCCCCTGGACTTGAGGAGGACAGGGGATCTCAGCCATTTCAAGAAGGGAAGGCATGATGTCGACCAGAGAGACCACCGAGGACCGTCTCAATCCCTGTATCTTTTCAAACGGCGTGACAAAGATCAAAGGCACATGCACTCCTTCCTGGTAGATGAAAAATCCGTGGGTGGTTTCCTGGTGCTCTCCGAGGCTTTCGCCGTGGTCTGACGCAAAAACAAGGAAGGTTTTCTGGGCCAGGTCATTTATCTCAAGGTACTGCCAGAGCCTTGCCAACTGAGAATCGGTGTAGGCAATCTCCCCGACATAAGGCCTCCCCGGATACTTTTCCGCATAAGGAGAGGGCGGCTCATAAGGAGTATGGGGATCGTAGAGGTGGATCCAGGTGAAGAATTTATGGTGTTTGTGTTCTTCAAGCCAGGCCAGGGCCTCATTGATCACCTCATCTCCCCGGCGCTGGACATTGCCCAAAGAGATCGTCTTGTAGCGGCTGAGGTCGAAGCGGTCAAAGTAATAGTCAAAGCCCTGGTTGATACCCCACTTGGAATCAAGGACATAGGAGGCGACAAAACCGGCTGTCTGGTATCCTTCCTGTTTGAAGAGCTCGGCGAGGGTCACGATCTCAGAAGGAACCAGAAAGCCGCCGTTATCCCGGACACCGTGAAAAGTGGGATATGTCCCGGTCAGAATAGAAGTGTGTGAGGGCAGGGTGAGAGGAGTGGTAGCCACACACTTTTCGAAGGTGATCCCGCGAGAGGCGAAAAGATCCATGCACGGCGTTTCAATCCCGGAAAAACCATAGCAGCCAATCCTGTCCGCGCGAAGAGTATCGACGGTTATCAAGATGGCGTTGTAATTTCCTTTTCCTTTTAGGCGGGAAAACTCGCCTCTCCCCAGGCTGAAGACGAGAATGATGGCTGCAGCAATAACCAGGATAAGGGAAACAATGACAGGATAGAAAAACTTCTTTTTGTTCATGCTTCTGATTAGATTTTAGCACAAACCGCAAACGGATGAAATTTCCCCGGCAAGACTGTGATAGGGGATGTTCGCTAGGGGGACACCCTTTTATACTTTTTTATATACAGCAAAAAAAGAGTGTCCCCGTAGGGAACGTCCTCATATTACTTGCAGCAGCTTCGACTCGCGAATAAAAGCGGGCATAAAAAAAGGGTGGCGAGTAAAATCCCGCCACCCTTTCGAGAAGCTTCCCGAACCTGAATCAGAACATCAGACGAATACCGACTCTTGCCTGTCTGGGCCTGACGATCCCGTAGAGATCATGTCCATCTGTAGAGGAGTAATAATCAGGATCAGTGGGCACCAGCCAGTCATAATCGATCCGGGTTCCCCACGATGTGATGGTATCAGCATTGAAGAGGTTGAAGACATCGACCATCAACCCGAGGCGGTATTTCTCGGCAATCATGAACGTCTTCTCCATCCTCATATCCAGAATTGAATAGATGGGGTAATGATTGGATCCGCGCGCTTCGGTAAAGAAAGTGATTCGCCCCTGGTTGAACCTTGGTGTTCTGTACCGTCTTGTCCAGGCTTCTCCTGTGATCGCCCGGAAGTAGGCAGTCAGGTGGATATCAAAGGGCAGGATGTACGTTCCCTGGATCTTGAGCATGTGGGTTGGGTCGTAAGTGGAATTTCCCTCGGTATTGATCCAGAAATTGGGATCAGCCGTTGAGCCTCCCCAGCCGATATCATCCGCAAAGCCGTTGTCCAAAGTTCCTTTGGCCTGGGAGTAGACATAAGATGCCAGCACCTGCCATTTGTCCGAGAACCGTTTGTTGAACAGAAATTCCAGACCCCAGTATCGGCGGTAGGGGGTTAGCCCAAAGTAGGCATCATCATCGGTTAAATTCTTGAGGATATAGGCGTGAGCGTTGGGGTCATCTATCTCGTAGATCGTGTAAGGATCGCCTGTCTCCGGGTCATTGACCGTCACGGGAGAATAGGTGGCGAGCGTGTCGATCGGCCCGATGATGTTCTTCCAGTTGCGGTAGATAAAGGTCACGGAGAACGAGGCATCCCTGAAAAGCTCTCTTTCTATACCCACTGTGAACTGGTCCATGTAGGGGTGCTTAAGCTCAGGATCCAGACTGTAGAGATCCTCGTGTTGGATCCTTTCGTATTCTACCCACTGGCTCCCCGGTACATCCCAGTAAGAACTGACATAATCCGAATAGGCAGAAGCCGGGTTGAGACGGTCATGGTAACTGGCGAGCATGGCTTCTGCGAACTGGCCGTAATGGGCTTTGAAGATCGTGCTTTTGTCACCGAGGATATCAAAGGTGAAACCTAGCCGGGGGGAAAGACGGAATTTCTTGTAGACCGTGCCAGAAACATCCTTGATGGTCCCGAACATATGGCTGGCCCGCAGGCCAAGGTTGATGTTCAAACGGTCGGAAACCTTCCAGGTATCCTGGACGAATTCCTCGACCCGCATGTAGCGGGTGTTGGTGTCATATCCATCGTACTGAAAGGCCAGGTAGTTTCCGGTGTAGTAATAGCCGTAAACTCCGTATCCGTAAAGATCAACATAATATGTGGCATTAGGACCTGTGTAGCCAAACCTGTTCCTGACCATGCCGTACTCGAACTCCACCCCGAATTTGAAGTCATGGTTTCCCTGGATAAAATCCTCGGCATAATGGGTCACACTGGCGTTCGCCTGATACCTGTTTCTGTCAGCATAGAAGAAGTAGCCGGCGCTGTCGTAGAGCATATTCTCAGTATCGTTTAAATGAGCGTTGACATCCAGACCTACCTCTGGGTCTAAATAATAATAACCGGTAAAGAAAGCGAATTTCAGGTCGAAGAAGGTTTTAGGGTTGAGGATATGAGTCAGGCTGAAGTTCCCGACATTATCGGGAGACTTCTGGTCGACACAGGCTTCGGGTGATGTAGTGGCGCCTCCGCCCCTATTTATACCGTTGTATGAATCGTACTCATAATAAGCCATGATGTTGGTCTTGGAAGTGAGCTGGGAGGTGATCTTCAAGAACGCTCTGGGCTGTTTATAATCGATAGCTTCAGGAAAACCTGTGGGGTATCTCTGAGAACGATAATATTGGCCGCCGAGGAAAAACCAGACCTTGTCTTTCTGGATAGGACCACCCAAATGAGCCCCAAAGTCAGCTATCTTCTGCAGAGGTGAAGTCAGATCAGGGAAATCGTCGATGTAGGCATCGTTATTCTCTGTCTGCCACAATCCTTTGGGCCAGTCATCCTTTTTTCCCTGGAAAATCGCCTCGATGTGCCCGGAGAACTCATTCCCGCCGGATTTGGTGATAAGGTTGAAGATGACACCGGTGTAATTTCCGTATTCCGCGTTGGCGCCGATACCCATGATCTTCGCTTCCTCAACGATGTTGGGATCGACGAAGACCCAGGCTGAGCCGGCCTCAGGGTCGGAAACATCCACGCCATCCACTTGGTAGGCGACTCCAGTGGAACTCGATGCGCCGTAAGCCACGTCATCCACCACACCCGGAGCCAGGTTGACGATATCCATGGCGAAGTTGCTGTAAGGGACATTCCGCAATAGCTCATTGCTCAATGTCACAGAAGCCGTCTCGCTGGTCTTTATATCGACGGTCGGCGATTCAGCGATAACTGTCACTTCTTCTTCGATGGCGCTGAGTTCCAGGGTGAAGTCGATTGTCAGCCTAACTGTTGTGGTCACCCTGACATTTTCCCGGACGATGGTCTTGAATCCCTGCAGCTCGGCCTTGACTGTATACATTCCGGGGGGAAGAGCGGGAAACCGGTACTCACCGGTTTCAGTGGTGATAAACGTCCGCGCACCCATCAAGTTCGGGCTGGACAGGGTGATGGTCACTCCGGGAAGCGGCTCATTTTCCGTATCCACAGCTTTGCCGACAATAGCACCTGTGTCTTTGGATTGTGAAAACGCAAGCGGAGAAAGCACGAGAAGAAAAACCGTCACAAGCACAAGAAGTTTGAGTTTCATATTTTTCTCCTTTCCAAATTTCCTTTGCCCTTATTCCCTATTTCCTTTTTTTTCAATCTTCCTGCTTGATTATCACCCCCTTAATAGAATTTCCTCCCCATAGCACTGTCTTCCCCTACACAAATAGGCGAATTTTATGCCAATTTGTTCTTTTTTTATTAATCAGCTTTTTATCAGTAACTTAGGCTTATTCCCAAGTCCCCTTCGATGGAACACTGTATCCAATTATTTGAAGGATTCAAATATTTGAATCCTCATTTTATTCTCATTATAATTCAACCAAAAAAAATTGCAACGTTTTTTTTCAGCTTTATTAAGCTCTGCAGAGACTTTTGGAAGGGAATGCCTCTATTTCCGTGATGAGAGAAATATCCAACGAATTGAAAAGTGAGGCACTCCTCCCCATCCGAATCCTATGGCAGAAGGTGGGAGGATCTTGGCAAGGATAGAGGGGACTCAGTGTTTTGACAGATTATGCCTCCATAATTGACTATCTCGAAAATAGAGGTTCCCATTTGAAACTCGAAAAGCATTGTGATAATTTTATAAATAGAGAATTCCTCATGAAAAAAATATATGTTTTCATGCTCTGCATTTTGTATTTTATTCCTCTCCTGTCCTATCCCAAGGAAAACCTTTCCCCAGAGCATAAAAACTGGCTCGACAACGTCACTCCGATCATCACCAAAGCAGAAAAACAAGTCTTTCTTCAACTGAAGACAGACCGGGAAAGAGACAAATTCATCCAGCTGTTCTGGAAGAAGCGTGATCCTTTGCCCGACACAAACGAAAATGAATTCTACCAAGAATATATGACCAGGCTCCGCTTTGCTGATTTGTATTTCGGACATGCAAGCCCAAAGAGAGGAAGCCAGACTGAAAGAGGATATTTCTATCTTCTTCTCGGCCCTCCCCTGGAAAGAAACATCTTTGCCACCCATTCCGAACTCTGGCCGCTCGAACTCTGGTACTATAAGGGAGAGCAGCAGTACGGCTTACCTTCCTATTTTTATTTGATCTTTTATCAGGATCGGGGAATAGGAGAATACCGCCTCTATTATCCGGGTGTGGAAGGACCGGAAAAGCTGCTCATCCCCTCGCTCACCGGCCGCACGCTATCCCGCTCAAAAGCATACCAAGCTATGAAAAAAATCTCAGGGGCGCTCGCCAGCGCTTCCCTTTCCTACCTCCCGGGAGATGCGACTTTCGGAGAGAGTTCTTTTTCATCGAACACCATCATCGCCACTGCCCGCTCTCTGGCAGAGAAAAAATTCACAGATTCTTATGCTCGGGATTTTCTGTATTACAAAGACTACATAGAAACCGATTATACCCATGACTTCATAGACAGCAACTCCAGAGTCAAGGTTTTCAAGAACGGCGGCCAGTCTTATATCCACTGGACGCTGGAGCCTAAGAAGATCAATTTCGCCCAATACCAGGACAAATATTACTCTGCTTTTCAGCTCATTATCAGGATTGAAGACACCGAGGGAAACCTGGTCCTGGAAAAAGACGAAGAAATTCCGCTGGAAATATCTCCGGAAGAGTATAAAAAACACGAACGGCAGCTTTTCGCATTCCAGGATATCCTGCCCATCATCCCGGGAAAATTCAAAGTCTTCTTTCTGTTGAAAAGCAAAACAGCTCAGGACTTTACTTCATTCCAGACAGAAATCATTGTTCCTGAAGAAAAAAACCGGTCGCTCAGCAATTTGATCCTCTACCACGGCAAGGAGCCTCTCGGACAAAGCCAACGCCAAAAGATCAAGGCGTTCACCTTTAATGGTTTCCAGTATGTGGTCAATGCCCAGAACAATTTCCTTCATCTGAAAGAAATGGGGCTCTACTGTCAGGTATACAACCTGGAAGAAAAGGATAAGATGACGCTCCTTCTTGAGGTCTTCCCGATGAATACCGAGACTCCGGTTCTGAGTCACAAGAATCCCTTGAGAGAGGTATCCACTCCGGATGGGCTGGGGATAGACACAGGACTTTTTCCTCTATCCAACCTCAAACCCGGCTACTATCGAGCGCAAGCATCTTTTCTTGATGAAGAGGGAAAAAAGATATTCACTGAAAAAGAGAACTTCATCATCCTCTCCCAAGCTTATCCTTTTATCCCCTGGGTTTACTCCAAACTCCACAACCCTCTTCCTGATCCTGAGCCGCTTTATACCCTGGCCTCTCAGTATTTCATGACCAGAAAATACGAACAGGCTAAAGGCCTCCTCAACCATGCTCTAGAGATAGGAGACGAACCCAGAACCAGGCTTTTACTGGCCAAGACCCTTTTTGCTTTAGGTCAGTTTGAAAACTCTCTGACTATGATCTTTCCTCTCTATCAGGCCACTCAAAACAGGGAAGCCGCAAAAATCATTGCGGTCGATTATGTCGGCCTCAAAGACTGGTCCGCGGCTCTCGTCTATCTGGAAAAGCTGATGGAAGAGGCAGCAGAAATAACTGTATTAAACCTGGCCGCAGAATGCTACCTCAATATCAACCAGCCGGAGAAAGCCCTGCCATTAATCCAGAAATCTTTGCAGCTCAATCCTGACCAGGCTGCTATAAAAGAACTGGAAAAACAGGCGAAAAAACGGATAGAGAACAGATAAAAATTATCATAAATCCTATGAACCTATCTCGGAGGAAACGGTGATAAAAAAATCAACAGTCCTTTCTTTTTTGCTGGTTTTTCTGGCCTGGAATCTCTGGCCTTCGGTCCAGGGAAAAATCCAAGGGACAGCAACAGACAGCGAGGGAAACCCTCTTCCGGATGTAGCGATCACCATCACCTCGCTAAAAATGGCTTCCAAGACACTAAGCCTCAAAACAGACAAGGAAGGAAAGTATGTACAAATCGGACTCTGGCCGGACCGCTATCAAGTACAGTTCAAAAAAGCCGGTTTTCTTCCCGCAGTGCGGGAAGTGAAGGTGGGCATCGCCGAAACAATAAAGTTGAATATCGTCTTGGAAAAAGCGCAGGAGGCTCTCGAGAGGTCCCTTTCCAAGGCAGACAGCCTTTTTCTGAAGGGAAATAAGCTGTATGGAAACGGGGAATATGAAGAGGCTGCCCAGACTTTCAGTGAAGCCATCGGGCTCAATTCAACCCAGTGGGGATACTATTTCAACCTAGGCCTGGCTTATAAAAAGATGGACAAAAAAACTGAGGCCCTGGAAGCATTCCAGAAAGCCTTAGAGCTCAATCCGGAAAGCTTCAGCTGCAATAAGGAGGTGGGAGAGATTCTGGGCAAAAGCGGTAAGTTCGATGAAGCGCTCAAATATTTTCAAAAAGCTACAGAGATCGACCCCACAGAACCTGATGCCTTCTACAACCTCGGTGTTTGCCAGATGAACCTTGGACAATCCGAGGAAGCTCTCAAGGCCTTTTTGAAGACCATCGAGATAAAAGAAGATTATGCGGACGCTTATTATCCAGCCGGAACCATTTATATCGGTCAGAACAACACCGCAGAGGCAGTGAAATACCTGGAGAAATTTCTGGAATTGGCTCCAGATCATGAAAAAGCAAGTATTGCCAGACAGTTGCTCGATTATTTGAAAAAATAAGAGAAACAGATGAAAAAAAAGGCATGCGTTTCCGTTTTTCTGGTGGCTCTCCTGGTCATGCCCCATTTATCAGCAGCAAAAAAGGACAAGTACGAGAAATGGCTTAGAGATGAAGTAGACCTCCTCGTCACCAAAGCGGAGAGAGAGGAATTCAAAAATCTTAAGAAAGAAAAGGATAAAGAAGCCTTTATCAAGCTTTTCTGGGCAAAGAGGGACCCCACTCCCTTGACTGAAAAGAATGAGTTCAAGGATGAATATTATGCTCGCCTGAATACCGTGAAAAATGCCTATCTTTACGGCTATAAAACAGGAATAGATACGGATATGGGCAAGGTCTATCTCCTCTTCGGCAAACCTAAGGTCTTACATCCGAGCACAGATCCATCTGAAGCCGGACAACAATACCCGCTTGAGGTTTGGATCTATCCCACCCAAACCTGGATGAACATTCCCCAGGAGACCTTCAGCTTTGTCTTCACTCACGATGGCCTGGGCTACGTACTGGACCGGACCAGGACCGACAACAGAGCCATGCAGGCGTTCTATGCCTATCCGGAAAAGGTCCTCCTCTATCCAGACCTCAAAGACATTCCCAAATACCGAGAAATCGAACCGTTCACGCCTGAATCATTCGAGGGCAGTCTCATCCAGCAAATTCAAGCCACGGGCGAAGACATCATTCAAATTCCTTTTGAATGCCAGCCGATATTCACCAAGGCGGAAAACCAGAGCAGCTATCTAACTCTACTACTCAAGATCCATCCCGGGGAAGAAACAGAAACTTTCCAGAAGAAGCTGGTCATCTTCGGGAGGCTGAAATCAGGCGTCCTTTCTTATGATTTTCGTCATGAAAATATTCTGCAAGAGGAGCAAGACTATTTCGTTACTCAGGTGGGTCTTCCGCTCTATCCGGGTGAATATGACCTCTTTCTCGGGATTTCCACACCGGATAAGGAAGTGCGCTCAATCAAGAAGGGCCAGGTTTTTGTCCCGGACTTCTGGAATCAAGAACTGGCTCTCTCCTCCATTCTGGCTTCACCTAAAGTCCGGGAAGAACAGGCTCCTGTTAAAAAAGAGGAGTACGATGTCTTCCTTATAGGCCGTTATGCTCTTCTCCCCCATTTCAGTCAGGAATACACCAAAGACCAATCCTTGAACCTGTTTTACTACATATACAACATGGCCGTGGATGAAAACCAGAACTGTTCCCTCATGATTTTCATGGAACTGCAGAAAGGCGAGCAGACTTTCAACCTCAATCCCCAAACAATAAAGAAAAAAGTGGGTGAGCAATCGGTCTTGCTGGAAGGAACTCAGATCCCTCTCTCCGCTCTTTCCCAGCCAGGAGAATATGAGCTGACCGTGCGGGTTGTGGATCAAATCACCCAACAAGCGGACAGCCAAACACTTAAATTCTCTGTTTATGAAAATAAGCAGATGGGTCTCTTGCTCGATATCCCCAAGATCGAGGGGGGAATCTTTTATTTTTTCAAGATGTAAAAATCCCTGATCCGGTTGTCTCTTTTCACCTTTCGGAAATCAACGATCCTGTACCCTCTCTGCAGGAGCGTCTTAAAAGCCTCTCTGGTCTTTTCCCTCCATTCAAGCGGGATATCCCTGATATCTTCATCATCGACATCCGTCTCCCTGAGCATACGGTAAAAATCAACCGGTATTTCAATCAGCAGGAATTCGCTATCCCTATCGAGGTTGACATTTTTTACTGTTTCGAGCTCTAAAGGTCCGCTCCGGCCATTGACCTTCTTCATCCCCGCTTCAACAGCCAAACATCCCGATTCAATCAGAGAATTCAGGTCGTACGCCGGTCTCCGGATTTTCCTCTTCAGATCCCAGGTGACAAAGAACCTGTCACAGGGAATATCCAGCCTGTTCAGCAGGCCGCCGAACTGCCCGTAATAGGCCTCCCTATAGTCGACCACATCCATCCCGAAGTGATGGATATTCCTGTGGGCGTTGATGCCGGTCAAGGGATCATAGGTGCAGGTGATGGTGCAAATCCCGAATACCCGGGCCAGGATTTCTTTTTGGAATTCCTTTATGCGAACTCCCAGACCCAGGTGCTCGAAATCCTTCCGGACACAGGTATACTGGGAATAAAACTGGAGGTTGCCGGGATCCCTGTAAGCGATGTTCTTGTCTTTTATTCCCACAAACCCGTAGGAAAACCCGACAAGATGCCCCTTGTCCTGCTTGAATCCTCCATCGGCAACCTGGATAAAAACGCCAATAAAAAGGCTGCTCCCTTCGTGGAGGAAATTTTCGCACTTCATGTTCCGCGAACCAGCCATGTTATCGTTCGGCTCAGCCCAGACTTCATTCCGTAACTCTTCGTATTTCAGGTAGTCGCCGTAATCGCCAGACTCCTCCACTTTGAACAGAAACTTCTTTCCCTTGATTTCGTGGACTTTCTCCAATCCCTTCATTACTGCTTAAACCCGTTTAATGACTGATATTCAGAGCAAGCTGATTGTATCCAAACACCCCTTCTATTGCAAATTAAGGGGGTCAGGGCTCGACATTAGACAGTCTTTGGCTAGAAGATTTCATCATATTGTCTTGCTTTTGACTCTGTTATTGATATTCCAATGTTCATTCTGATAAATCCTGTCCGCTATGTCTAATGTCGAGCCCTGACCCCATAATTTATTTGAATTCGTCTTTTTTTTAGTATATTTTAAATATCCTTATCTCGAACAATTTCAATATAAGATAAGAATAACTACCTTCAAAGGAGGCAGAGAATGAAAGCCTTCAGGAAATCCCTTGCCGTATCTCTTCTTTTGATCCCTGTCCTTCTTCTGGGCTCTGAATTCCAGATGAAAATCATCCAGAGTGAGGACGACCTTCCCGAAAAATTCTGTTCTATCTGGAAAGCCGGGGACTTTCTCCTCTCTGACGGGGAAAACCTGGCAATAATCGGCGGAGTCAAAAGGTATATCAAAAGCTCAACCAACTACCCGGCAGCCGATGCCCTGGGCAGCATCATCGGTTTTGCTCCCATGGGGAAAAAACTGAAAAGCGAGATGATCGTCGGCGCACCCGTCATCCGGATAAAAGATAAAAAAGAAGAGGTGTTTTACAGCTCGGTCAAGCCGGTCAAACAAGGAGCTTCAGACGGCTCCCTCTTGGTAGAAGCCGTTGCCTCTTACTCGGGAAAAAAAGGAAGCAAAGCCAAGGTCCAAACCCTGTACCGTTTTTTCCCGGGTGAATCAAAAATAGACATCACCTCTTCGCTGACTAATACAGGCAAAAATGCTCTGGAAGAGCTGGACTACTCTGTCTATTTCAACGCGCTCCACAGCTATTACTTCAGCCCGTTCAACCGGGAAATGCACCCCGAGCTCAGGTTCAGGGTCTACCAAAAAAAGGGCCATTATCTCGCCTGGCTGAACAGGAATCCTCTTGAAGAAGAGGCAGAGCATACGCCGGGAACAGTAGAGCCTGGCCAGGTCTATACAACCCGCCATACACTGTTGGTGGGTACTGACCATGAGGAACTTCTCCGGAAGATCTATCGGATTTTCGGCGTCAAGCCTGAGCCCGCCACCCTTAACTTCAAGGACCTCAACGGAAAAATGATGGAAGTCATAGTCAGTGACGCCTTCTCTTCAGAGGTGTTCTTCCGGTCTTTTCTCAAGAATCCTTTCTCCCTCAGCCTCGTGCTTCCCGAGGGAACTTACCGGGTCAGAGCAAACTTCTTTCCAGCGGTCCGGGAAAAACTTCTGGCTGTTGAATCCGGCAAAGAGAACAGCTGTATCCTGGAGGACTCTCCCCTGGGAAGAGTCAAGGTGAAAATCCAGAACAGCCAGGGGGAATATATCCCGGGAAAGGTCTCCTTTATCGGGCTGGACCCGACAGAGACCCCTTACTTTGAACCGGACAATCCGGTGGAGACCGGCGGATATTGGGAAACATTCAAGAATTCCGTCTTCCCTGAAGAAAGAGGCCTGGAAGTGAAACTCCCGGTGGGGACCTATCTCGTCTCCGCTTCAAGAGGGCCTGAATACAGCCAGGATAGAGAAATCATAGAAGTCCTGGAAGATGAACCGCTCGAACTGACTTTCCGTATCGACAAGGTGCTTAAAACGCCAGGACTCATCTCCATCGACCCCCATATGCACACCAGAGAATCGGATGGGAGGATGGGCGTTGCAGAGAGGATAAGGTCGGTTGTGGCCGAAGGAGTAGAGGTGGCTGTGGCCTGCGACCACAACACCATCACGAATTACTCTCCGACGCTTAAAAAACTGGGGCTGAATAAATACCTGGCGGTGATAACCGGGAATGAAGTCACCACTCCTGATAAGCTCCACTACAATACCTACCAGGTCAAATACAGACCAGAGGAAGAAGAGAACGGCGCCATCTTCCCTCTCGCAGACAAAGTATCTCCATTGTTCGAAGCCAGCCGGAAAAAGGACCAGGAAGCCATTCTCCAGGTCAATCATCCCCGAGCCGGCTCCCTGGGATATTTCAACAACTACCAGCTCGACCTGGAATCCGCAGCTTTTGCCTGGGAGAACTTCGATATCTCCTTTGACGTCCTGGAGGTCATGAACGGTCCTTATTTCTACTCCTCCAACTTCACCGCCATCAAGGACTGGCTTCATCTTTTGAACCGCGGCTATTACTATCCTCTTATCGGCTCATCCGACTCTCATGGGATAGACCGGGGTGAACCGGGATATTCCCGGACCTACGTCTATTACAAAGGAGAAGAGACCGACAACCTGGACTGGAATTCCCTGGCTCATTCCATACGAAAAGGCCGGACCTTTGCCACCAACGGCCCGATTATCGAGTTCAAGGTCAACACCACCTACATTTCAGGCGATACTTTTACAGATAAGGATGGAAAGGTGGATGTCGCCATCAAGGTCCAGAGCGCTCCCTGGATAGCAGTGGATGAGGTGAGGCTGATCGTCAACGGAGAAAGGAGGATTATTTTCCCTGTCCATACTCCCAAAGAGGCTATCTTGAAATTTGACATGCCGTCCTTCGGGCTGCCTCTGCTCAACATAGACTCCTACATCGCGGTTGAAGTGCTTGGAAAGGAGTCGCTCTATCCTGTGCTCCAGCGGTCATCCTCAAGCGGCCTTTCGACAAACGCCATCCTTCCCTATGCCCTGACCAATCCCGTCTTTGTCGATGTGGACGGCAACGGTAAATTCGACCCCCCTTTTCCCGAGAAGATCAAGCTTGTCCCTGGATCAGAGCTATCCAAAGAAATCATATCGCGCTATTGAATAAAAGCTTAAAAAGCCATCGAATAATCTGACTAACGCGTCTCAGTCTGTGCCTGAATGAAAAGGAAAAACAACAGCCCCTCCGCTTCCTGGACAGGCGAATATCAAAAACACTCCAAGGCCAGGACTTTTCTGTTTATCCTTCAAATTATCTTCGTCCTCGCTCTCCTTGCCCTGTGGCTGAGCGTTGAGTCCATCCGGACGAGCAAAAGCCTCTGGATACTTTTTTTCTACAGCTTTCCGGCTGAGTTCCTGCTGTCGACCGTTCCTCATGAGCCGGTTATTCTTTATTTCGGTAAGTTCTTTCCGCCTTTGAAAGTCGCTCTGGTGGCTGGAGCTGGAACGCTCCTGGCCGAAGCACTCAATTACTCCATTTTTCATTATATTTCTTTTTTCAGCCGTGTTCAGAAGGTACGCCATACGAAATTCGTAAAAAAAATTATAGACCTGTTCAACAGAGCTCCCTTTCCCGCTCTTCTCGTGGCCGCCTTCACTCCTGTTCCCTTTTATCCCTTCCGTTTCCTTGTCGTCCTGGCCCGCTATCCTCTGGGCAAATATCTTCTGGCCATACTCCTCTCCAGGACTCCTCGCTTTTTTCTCATTGCTCTGATAGGATATGCCTTCAAGATCCCTGACTATCTGCTGCTTGCGCTTTTTGTCGGGCTCATCCTGGCAGCGCTCGTTCCCTACGCAACGAACTTCCTGAAAAAGAAAAGGAGGGAAAAATCAGATGCAGCCTAAGGCCTTGGTCACCGGAGCTTCCGGATTCATCGGAAGCCATCTGGTTGAAGCGCTCTTTCCTCAAAAATGGGACATCACCTGCCTTGTCCGGCCCACAAGCCGCACCGGCTTTCTCCAAAAACTCAAGGTCAAGCTGGCCGTTCATGACCCCAGTGACCCTGCAAGCCTGGAAAAGGCGGTAAGGGGACAGGATTATATCTTTCATCTAGCCGGACGGATCCGTTCCGCCGGCCGCCGGGCCTATAACGCGGCGAATTATCAGCTGACAAAGGACCTGGTCCAGGCATGCCTCAAGGAAAACCCGGGCCTCAAACGCTTTGTCTATGTCTCCTCAATCGCTGCGGCCGGCCCTTCGTTTCCCGGCGAGTACTCAGAGGAAAGTCTGCCTCCTTCTCCGGAATCAGAGTATGGACGGACCAAGCTCAAGGGTGAACAGTCGGTTAGAGATTCATGGGACATCATCCCTTCGACTATCATCCGTCCGCCCAATGTCTATGGGCCAAGACAGCAAGAGACCGAGCTCCTGGTAAAGCTTGTCAGCAAAAGAATCGTCCCTATCCTCAAGGAAAGAGGCGCGACAACCAGCCTCATCTATGTCAAAGACCTGGTGGAAGGCATACTCCAGGCCGCTTTCTCGCCAAAGACACAAAGCCAAATCTACTATCTGACAGATAGAAAAGGTTATTCCTGGAGGAGTTTGATCCTGACCATGAAAAGTCATATCCTGGGCAGCTCCTTCTTCGTCCCGGTTCCCGAGGACCTCATCTCTGCCGCTGCCTGGCTTGCGGATATCATCAAGTCCACAGGAGTCGTCAGGCCTTTTTTCGGCCGGAAGATCTGGAACGCCATGACCCAAACTCTCTGGCTGTTCTCAACGGCCAAAGCGGAGAAAGATTTCGGCTTCCGCGCCAGATATGAGCTGGACGAGGGAATCCAAGAAACCGTCCGATATTATCTCTCTTAAACTCCTGACCTGAGCAGGACCCTGCTCCTTCCCGATCAAAGGCAGCAATATTTCTTCAAACAAAAATGGATAGGTAGATAGACGAATCCTTGTTCCTCTCTTTCCGGCTCCTTTTTTTCTTTTTTTCAAACTTTTTCTACTTTTTTTGAAACAGCAATCGTGGTCAAAACTCCTAATCCAAATTATTTTTGACATCGCCAGGGCAGCAGTGCTAAATTATTGAATTGACATATAAGATGATTAAAAAAAATCCTTCTTCCCTATCCGGAAAGTGCATAGTCAACCCGGCTGCAGCCCGCAACAAATGGATAAGGAGAAAAAGACTGAGACGATACCTCCAGGATCACATTCCTTACGAAATCATCGATGACTGCGAGAACAAAGAGAGCGTCATAAAAACGGCTAAGGAGAAAAGCCTCGACAATGATCTCATCTTAGCCATCGGCGGAGACGGCACGATTATCGATATCATCCAGGGGATTATCGACAGCCAGCGCGGCCGTGATATCCTACTGGGCTTGATACCTTTCGGCAGCGGAAATGCTTTCCGAAAATCATTCGCGATCTCCAAAAAGCTGAAAAAAGCCTTAAAAACAATCTCGGAAGGCAACATCTCAGAAATGGACCTGATCGACATCGACGGAAACGTAGCCAGTTTTGCCAGCGTCGGCGCAACAGCTCAAGTGACCCAGGAAAAACTCGAGCATGCTATCCCGGGATTGGCTGGCCATCTCCTAGCCTCCAGGATCATGGTCGGTCTACCCAGAAAAAAGCAGGAGATCGAGCTCATCGACGGTCTGACCGACAATGGCGAGCCTTTTGAAAGAAAAGTTATGAACCTGAACCTGTACGATTGTGTCGTCGGAAAGACGAATTACTTCGGTTACAGCTGGAGAGTGGCTCCCAAGGCCAGACTGGACGACGGATATCTCGATATCACCCTGTTTGAGACCTCCTGGCTGAAATACTACCTCTTTTTTTCCCTCATCTATCTCGGCCTTTTCCAGAGAACTCAGAAGCACTTCAAGGCCAAAAAAATGATCATCCGCGGCCAGGCCCTTCCGGTCCAGTATAACGGCGAATTTCTGGGAGTGAGGGATGAAGTCATTTTCAAAGTCCTGCCCCGGGCGCTGAGAGTGATCGGTTCCAAAAAGTAACGGCCTATTTTCTGGCCTCTTCCACCATCCTTTTCACATCCTCAAGCATCGTCGGCGCGTGATAGACGATACCGTCTTTTATCGTCCACTTGACCCCGCCTCTTTGAACCAGCTTTCCTTCCTTCAAGCCGATAACACCCGTGGGGTAAAGAAACTTGAAATTTTCCAACGGGTTTTCATCCACCAGGATAAGGTCAGCAAGGTATCCCTGGCGGATGCGTCCGAGTTCCTTCTCCTTCCCCAGTATTTTGGCATTGTTGCTCGTGGCATGCATGATGACATCTAGGGGATGAAACCCGGCTTCCTGCTGAAGCTCCAGCTCCCGGATGAGGCTGAAACCATAAAGCATGTAGATAAAGCCGGCATCCTCGCCGACTCCGACAACTCCTCCCATATCGGAAAACCTGCGAAGGGTCCTCATCCATATTGTGTAGTTCTCCCGCCAGAAAATCTCATCGGTCGTGCTCCAGTTCCAGTGATAGGAGCCGTGAAAGGCCGGGTTGGGCTTAAAATACTCCTCCACTGCCGGATGCAGGCAGTCCTTGAACCAGGGCTGGTTCATAGCCCGCTGCAGGTCCCGGTTGGCCTCATAGATGACTAAGGTCGGACACCAGGCCACCCCTTTCTCGACCAGCGTTCGAAGAACCCTGTCCAGCTTTTCCGGGTCAGCCTCCCGCCAGAGCCGGCCGGCATACCGGAAACGGTCATCCTCATTGCTGTAATTGTACCAGTGAGGAAACCTCTGAGACCCGTGAAGGGCGGCATCGGGCACTCCGTACCAGTGTTCGATGGAGGTGACTCCGAAGGCGGCGTCATCCCAGGCATCGGTCTCCTCCACTCCTACATGGTGAGCCACTTTCAAGCCAAGCCGGTGCGCTTCATCCAGGATTGTTGCCATGATATCCCGGTCAAGGCCAAAGATCTTCACGCCGTCTCCGCCTCTTTTTTTTATCTCCTGGACGCTCTTCCGCGCCTCCTCAGGAGTTCTTCCCCCGGCTATCATGTAGAGGAATATACGCGGTGCGGCGATCAAACCCTCCTGACTCTTTCTCCGCTCACCTATGGTCTTTTGGGCATTGCTTCCCACATCCCTGATCGTAGTTACGCCGCAGGCCAACCAGAGCTTATAAGAATACTCAAAGGGAAGAGGCTGGCCCGCCCGGCTGTCGTGGAGATGGGCGTGGATGTTGATAAGCCCGGGCAGAAGATACATCCCTGTCCCGTCGAGAACGTGCTCTTCTTTCTGATAGACATTCCCGCTCCTGGCCGCACCGCGGACGGATTGAATCCTGTTTCCTTCAAGGATGATGTCCATGGGCCCCACAGGCGGCGTCCCTTTGCCGTCGATGACGATGACATTCCTGATGACCAGCTTTTCATAGCGCTGGCCATTTTCCACACCTCTTGTCTGTCCGATTAAACCCTGGCTGAGCCAGAGGCAGACCAACACAAACGAGATGACCTTAATGGCTTTTTTCACATTTTCCTCCTTTCCGGAGATTCATCTTTTTCACCCCTTAAAACCACATGTTTATGTGATGACAATCTCATTCTGATTTTAGTATATTCTAAGTGAAAAATGAGAGTCTTTCCATTAATACTAAATATCTTATGCCAGGTCTATAAAAAATAGAAAAAAGATGTTAGTCTTACGCCTTATGGTCAAAAGGAGAATTTTCTTTTTTACCCTTCTTTTTTTAACGGCGGGATACACCTTGCTTTATTCTTTTGACCTTGAGACCTTCGGGTATTATGAGAACCGCTTTTTTGTGCTCGGCAGCGGCAAGCTGAGCTTCCGGAATTTGAGCGAGAATTTCTCCCTGGGCGACTACAACCGGCTCCGCCTCCAGTTCCGGTCTGATGTGGCGGATAACATCTCCGTGAACCTAGCTGTGGATTTCTTCACTTTTCACGGTATCATCCGCAGTCCCCTCGGTGTCTACGAAAGCGCTGAGCCATCGGGCTTAACCCATACCCAGTTAGACAGAGCCTATGTCGACCTCTACTTTCCCAAATTCGACGTGACCATCGGCAAGCAGCGGGTCGCCATCGGAGTCTCCCGGCTGTGGGCACCGCTCGACCTGTTCAACCGGGTCAACATCTTCGAACCAGGAGAGGAAAAACCGGGCGTGAACGCCATCAAAGTCTATGTCCCCATGGGAAAGGCCTCCGGCCTCACCGGGGTTTTCTCCCCGGAAAACGACTTCAAGACATCCAAGTCAGGGTTCAGGGCAAAGGCCCATCTCGCTGGCGTGGATGCGGCTTTCACCTTTATCCACCATGGCCTCAGAAACCAGGATATATACGGCCTGGACCTCCGCGGCGAGAATATCATCGGCTGGTGGCTGGAAGCGGGGTATTTTTTATCCCCCGGAGAAAAAGACACTAAATTCGTCATCGGGTTTGATTACACCTTTCCCCTGAAAAACGGCCTCTACTGGCTCAACGAATTCTACTATGATCAAAGCGGGGAAAGGGATAGTACCCAGTACGACTTTGACAGACTTCTGACCGGAGACCGCTTTACCCTGGCTCGGGAGTATTATTTTTCCACTCTCCAGTTCCCTTTCCAAGGGCTGCTCTCGGTGAGCTTGACCTATATCGGGAACTGGACCGACGGCTCGTACATTCTCAGCCCCGGCCTCCGCTATGAGATCACTCAGAACGTAGCCTTGAGCACAGGTCTGTTCTTCTTGATGGGCAAGAGAGGTGGAGAATTTAACAGGGAAGGGGCAAATGATGTATTCTATATCTGGCTCAAAATGAATTTTTAGCCTGAATACTGAGGGAGCGAGAGATGTCCATAGCCAAACTCGAAAATGTCCATAAGGTTTACCATATCGGGAAAATCGACTTCCCTGCCTTGAGAGGCATAACCTTCTCTGTCGAGGAAGGTGAATTCCTTTCGATTGCCGGTCCTTCAGGCTCTGGGAAGACCACTGTCCTCAACCTCCTCGGCTGCCTGGATAAACCCAGCCGCGGCAAGATCTTCCTGGAGGATAGGGACGTCACCGCTCTGGCCACCTCCAAGCTGGCAGATGTGCGGCGAAAGAACATCGGGTTCGTCTTTCAGACCTTCAACCTGATCCCGGTGCTGACGGCTATGGAGAACGTGGAATTCCCGCTTATCCTCGCCGGACTGCACGACTCCAAAGAGCGCCGCCGCCTGACGGAAGAGATCCTCACGGAAGTCGGACTCAAAGACTTTATTCACCGTCGACCCAACGAGATGAGCGGAGGCCAGCAGCAGAGAGTGGCTGTCGCCAGAGCGTTGATCAAAAAACCCAAGCTGGTTCTGGCCGACGAGCCGACCGCCAACCTGGATTCTGTGACAGGAGAAGAGATACTCCAGCTGATGCTCGAGCTGAACCAGAAGACATCGACCACCTTTGTCTTCTCCACTCATGATAAGATGGTCATGGATTTCGCCCGGCGGATCATCAGGCTTCGTGACGGGAAAATCGAATCCGACCAGAAGGTCAGTGCAAAATGAAAATGCTGCTCAAGCTCGCCTTCCGGAATGTCTTTCGTTACAGAAGACGGACAGTCATCACTTTCTCCGCTATCTCTTACGGCCTCGGTCTGATGGCCTTGGGAATCTGCCTTTATAACGGAGTCAATACCCACGCCATGGATAGCATCATCAACGTCCAGACAGCCCATATCAAGATCCTAGCCCCCGGATACTTTGAGGAAAAAGAGGAGGTTCCTCTTGAATTCACCATCGCCCAACCCCAGAGAATAAAGAGCCTGCTGAAGGATAACCGGGAAATCCAAGGCATTGAAAGCCGCATCCTCTTCCAGGCCAGCATCATCTCGGGCATGGATGAGCTTCCCTGTCTGGGCGTGGCCATCGAACCGGAAGTCGACCCGCAGGTGTTCGACATCAAAAAATCGATCAAGGACGGACGCTTCCTGGAGAGTTCGGAATCGAGTATCATCCTGGGCAGCACTCTGGCCCAGGATCTGGGATTGGAAGTCGGAGAGGACTGCGTGTTGAGGATGTTTCTCTCCACGGAAGATTTCATCTGGAATGCGCTCGATTTGAAAATCGTGGGGATCGCTCACACCGAAAATCCATCAGTCAACAGGCAGACCGTCTTCATCCCCCTTTCTATCGCTCAGGAAGCATTGAGCCTGGATAACAGGGTCACCGAGCTCGCCGTCCGGATCGAGGACAGGAACCGGCTTTCAAATGTCAGAGAATACATTCAGAGCCGCCTGGCCAACCTGGATACAGAATACGAGGTGGTGAGTTTCAAGGAATACGCCTCTGACTTCGTCGAGCTGATGAAGATGAGGAGCCGCATTCAGGTCCTCATCCCTCTGATGATGATCCTCATCGCCACCCTGGGAATCGTGAACACCATGCTCATGGCTGTCCTGGAGCGAACGCGGGAAATCGGCATGCTGGCGGCGATGGGCATGCGGAAAATGGAAGTCATGCTGGTCTTTGTTTTCGAGGGTGCGATCATCGGCCTTTTTGGCTCTCTTGCGGCCTGCGCCATCGGAGGCTTGGGGGGCTGGTACCTGGAAGCCAAAGGATTCAGCCTGTCTTTCTTGGGAGATAAGATAACTGATATGCTGTCCTTTCTCCCCATGGAAGTCTACCGGGGGGATCTGACAGCAGGAACACTGCTCTTCACTCTTGTCCTGGGAATCGTCGTCTCTATCCTGGCCAGTCTCTACCCGGCCTACAAGGCTGTCAAACTCGACCCGATTCAGGCATTGAGGCACGTGGGATGAAAAAGATCATTCAATTAGCGTGGCGGAACATCTGGAGAAACTGGCGCCGGACAATCCTGACCTCTCTGGCCGTGGCCTTCGGAATGATCTCCATCATCTTCTCCTACAGCTATCTCGAAGGCGTCACCGAAAGCATCTATAAAAACCTGATAGACATAGAGCTCGGGCATGTGAAAATCGTCTCCAGGGAATTTCTGAGATTGGAGAGGATCATGCCCAAGGAACATCTCGTTTATGACTCTAAGGAACTCGAAGCAGATATCTCCTCCCTTCCCGGGATATCCGCCATGACGGAAAGGATCAAATTCTATCTTATCCTTTCCTCCGAAGACGAAAACGAGCCGTGCGTGGGTGTCGGTATCGATCCGGAGCAGGAGAAGAACTTTTTCGACCTGAGGCAGCATCTAATCCAGGGTAACTACCTCCAGGAGTCGGCAGCAGAGATGGTCATCGGCGACAGCCTGGCTCAAAAATTGGGAGTCGGTCTCGGTGACGAGCTCCTGGCTGTGACCACAGACATCAACTACTCCACCTATGCCTTGACCTTTACCGTAGCCGGGATCTTCAAGACAGGATTCACTTTCATGGACAAAAACTTTTTCTATATCCCCATCGAAAAAGCCCAGGAGCTCCTCGATTGTCAGGGAGAAGTCCATGAAATCATGCTTCTGCTCGACGATGCGGAGAATGCCCCGGAGATCTCTTCTGAGATCACGGCTATTCTCAAAGAAAAAGGGCTGGAAGATACCATCATCGCTATCCCCTGGCAGGATAACTTCTGGATGTCTTACCTGCCGTTAGCAGAGATCATTTTTTCCGGCATCCTGATCATCATCATGCTTATCGCTGCCCTGGTCATCCTGAACACCATGCTCATGGCCGTCCTGGAAAGAACCCACGAGATCGGGATCATCAAATCCATGGGAATGAGGAATGGAGGGGTGGTCTCCTTGATCCTGGTGGAGTCGATATTCATCGGCCTGCTGGGAGTGTTCATCGGCGGGTCGGTCGGCAGCGGCCTGTCTTTGCTCGCCCAGAACACCGGGCTGGATTTTACACGGATGATGGAAAAGATGGAATTCGAGTTCGCATTCTTTTCCCCCATCATCTACCCCAAGTTCACCCTCGGGATTCTCCTTGTTGCCATAGGGTTCGGTCTGGTGACCACGATCGCCGCTGCCTTTTACCCGGCCCGGAAAGCCTCGCGGCTGGAGCCGGTGGAGGCTCTGCGAACCAGCTTGAAGTAACCAATGCATATACATGAACCAGAGAAAGATAAAGGAGAAAATAACATATAAAATGAACATCAAGATAAGAGGGGAAGTCATGAATAAATTCTTTTTGTTCTGCCTTGTAGTTCTTATCCTGATGCCCCATCACTCGGCCGGACAGGAGCTGACCGCCGAGGCGATTTTAGCCCGGCTCGATGACAACATGGTCTTCGAAACCGCTTACGCCGAGATCGAGATGGTCATCACCATCGGAAGGAGGGTCATCAAAAAAGAGCTCATCAGCTACACAAAGGGAACAGAGAACTCCTTCATCGAGTTCCTGAGCCCGGCCAGGGACCGGGGAACGAAGATGCTGAAGACCGGGAAAGTCCTCAAGGTCTATTTCCCCTCAGCGGAAAGGGTGATGCGTCTCTCCGGACACATGCTCAAGCAGAGCATGATGGGCTCAGACTTCTCTTACGAAGACATGACCGAGAACGCCGAAGAGCTGAAAAAAGAATATCAGGTCAAACTCCTAGGGGAAGAGATCTTCAACGATATCCCCTGCTATGTCCTAGAGCTGGAGTCAAGGGACGAAAGCAAAACCTACTTCTTCCGGAAAATATGGGTGGACAAGGAAAAATTCATCGGACACAAAGTCGAGTTCTCCGCAAAAAGCGGCAAACTGTTGAAGGTTATGACCGCGGGAGACATCCAGTCCTTCAAGAACAGATACTACCCGACACGGGTGACCATGGTCGATAAGCTGAGGGAAAACTCGAAAACAGAGATGGTGCTCAAAAGCATCCAGTTCGATATCGTCATCCCTGAGGGCACGTTCACGGAAAGAAACCTGATGCGGAGATGACGGGAACCCATCCGATCAGGATCGAGGAGGCATGATAATCGCCCCGCTTTGAAAATCGCCGTAGACCTCCGCTTCACCCTTCAAGAAGAGAAGACCGACCAGAGCTCCTGTGACCGCGTCCAGTTCATGGTCCGCACTCTCTGTCTTCAGCCCCTTTATTCCCAAACGTTCCAGTCCTCTCCGCAGCCCGGAAAGGTCCTTACGGGCGCGGGGAATGCGCCACACATCCTGAGCTCCACCCGGATAGATCTCGACGACGCTGAATCCCTCCTTTTCCAGGATCTTTCGAAGCTTGATGCCTCTCTCTGTCAGGCCCCTCATCGGGCCCAGAGTGATCGGAAAGAAGGGGATTTTTCGACGCCTCAGCTCCTCATCACAAGGACGGAAATGGGAGCCTGTCCTTTCCTCCATCGATTTTCTTCCAGGAGGCAGGGTCAGAGGAGCGTCTATGGCCACCAGGTCCGGCTTATCTTCTCTGACCCGGCGCAGGATTTCCTCATCCGGATAGAGGAGCTCTGTCCGCGCTCTTAATCCTTTTAAGGTGCACCAGCCGGTCGGACGGTGCGGCACACCGGCCAGGTCGATACCGGCAACTGTGTAAATTTTCACTGCTTTTCTTGTCTTTTCAGGACAATCCCAGAGGAAAATGGCCTGACATTTTGACGAAGGCACCTATAAAAAGGGCATCCTGGATGCCTGCCGCACTTTGGGAGGACGGAAATATTAATTTTAAACAGGATTCCCTTTCCTGCCCATCCTCAACAGCCGAACAGAATCAGCGAGTGGAAAAGATTTATACCATCCGGACCAGCCCAAGTCAACTTGGAGGGAAAACTGATTTCCCCCTTCCAACGCTCGCTTCCGCACGCTGCCTCCCCTTCTCGGGCGGTGTATACCCCCTTGGATTTCCCGACGATCGCCTCTGTTTCGCATATCATCCGATTGTTGAGATATAAAGCGCCGGTTTCCGTTCCATCCGGAGCCCATGGTGGTGGGTGGGGGGGGTCTTGGCGAGGATGGAGTGGAAACAGCGCTTTATCAGATACCAAAGGAGAGGCAGTTAACCTGGAGGGGAAACTGACTTCCCTCTTTCACAAAAAGGAAAAGGGACTGGCTTCCTTTTATGGTATAATTTGAAGTCAACGAATCGATGGACCCAGGAGGAACGATGAGAAAAAATTTGGGTTTGATCATCCTCATCACATTTTCGATATCCGGATGCGCACCTCACTTTCATCTTGATTTTATGGGGAAAGAGAGGCTTGAGGAGGTCGTCCTCATCAAGAGTCAGGCCAAGGAGAAAGTCCTTATTCTGGATGTCTCGGGGATCATCAGTTCAACTGTAAATCCCGGCCTTTTTGCCAGGGAAAGCGACATCCTCTCCAAAGTCTATTACAGGCTGGAGAAAGCCGCTGAAGACAAGAGGGTCAAGGCTGTTATCCTCCGTCTGGATACCCCCGGAGGAGAAGCCACGGCCAGCGACATTCTCTATAACGAGATTCTCAAGTTCAAGCAGGAAAACAAGATCCCTGTGGTCGGGCTGATGATGGGAGTGGCTGCTTCGGGCGGCTACTATATCGCTTCAGCCTGCGACTACGTCATCGCTCATCCGTCCACGGTCACCGGAAGCATCGGCGTTATCTCCATCTTTCCCAACATGGAGGAGCTTTTTTCAAAAATCGGGATAAAGATGAATGTCATCAAATCCGGAGAGATGAAGGACTCGGGAAGCGCTTTCAGGGACATGACAGAAGATGAGAAAAAGATATTCCAGGCGGTCATCGACGAATTCTATCAGAGGTTCCTGGAAGTGGTCCACCACAGACGCAAGGACAGTCTTTCCCTCGAAGAGATCAAAAAATTGGCGGACGGACGGATCTATACAGCCGGGCAGGCCCTGGAGTCCAAGCTGATAGATGAGGTCGGATATTTTGATACGGCCCTGAAGAAGACTTTTTCTCTGGCCTCCCTGAAAGAGGCCAATGTCATCGCCTATACTTACTATCCCTCAAGAAAAACAAACATCTATGCCACGAACCTCGAGAATCCCTCTTTTCTGGAAAGGACAAAGATAGAAGACCTGCTCCCCTACTTGAAGAGCGGTTTTTATTATCTCTGGCTGCCCCAGGTTTCTCGATAAAACAAGAAAGTTCTCTTCCCTTTGGTGAGGAGGACTTAAAGACTAAAATACACGGAAATGGCGTCCCTCCCGCGTATTTTACCCAGCTATTCTGGAAGAGAATCAACAAAAGGAAAAAATAATCCTTTTTATGCCCGGTCAATAATCTGGCTGCACAACCTCAGGAAAATATCACAGTTATTATTTTTTTGAGATTATTCTGCTTTTCCTGGGACAATAATAATAACGCAATAATTCGTGCGGCATTCTCTCTTGAGCGGACCTGGATGCCGCCCTAGAGCCCTCGTAGCGGAGGGGAGACCTGCCGGTTTATCCGATAGAAGCGGTGATCTCAAAGGCAGGCGGCTTAATCATATGCTCTTTGACCGAGCACAGATCTACGGACTTGATCACCGCGCTTTTATATTTCTCCGGAAACTCAGGAGGAAGTTGAATATCGATCAAGATCTTCTCGATCATCTTGCTCTCCGGGTTCTTTTCCGTTCTCATCACCACAGACGCCTTATCGATAGGAATTCCCCTTCTTTCGCAGAAAGCCAGCACATAATACCCCGAACAGGTAGCGATGGAAGCTAAGAACAAGTCAAAGGGAGCGGGTGCAGTTCCCCCGCCACCCAGGTAAACCGGCTGGTCAGTCTTGATGACCATACCTTTGTACTCAGCATCCGCACGGGCTCCACCAGGAAAAGTCACTCTCATTTCTCTTGCCATTCTTTACTCCTTCCGGTTGTGTTGAGACATACTTTTTAAACGAATCTCTTTCTGTTGTCAATAACGATTCAGGCACGGTCATCAGACATTTTGTACCCATCATCAGGCATATGGTATTAATGATCCCGGCTGGCAAGAATTATTCTTTATCTCTGAGTTCTTCTGCCCCCATCAACTCCTGTCAGTCCCCGATAGTCTTGGAAAAAAGGGCTAGGATCAATCTTCTGTCTTTTGCAGTCAAGGCCAGCCTTCCGAAAAGGTCATAGACCATCTCCGCCATGTGCTGCCTGTTCGTTTCATGGATAAATCTCTTTTTTTCCAGCTTGTCGAGGATGAGCCGGATGCACTCCTCCTGTTCCTTTCGGGTAAGTGGCTCCTCCTTGAAGCCAGCCCTCTCTTTTTCCCCGAGATTCTGATAAGTCGAGATATGAAAGAGGGTCAGGAGGACGGCAGAGGCAAGGTTATAGGAAGGCTGTCTGCCGGACTGAGGAATCATGAAGCGAAAATTCGAGCACCGCATCTCCTCTGAGGTCAGGCCCGTCCTCTCATTGCCGAAAAGAAGGCCGATTCTCGTCGAGGCAGGGAAACGGAACATCTCTGTCACAGCCTCTTTTAAGGAGAGAGAAGGAAAGTTCTTTCTCTTCTTGGCGGTGGTGGCAAACACAATCTGGATGTCCTCGACAGCTGCTTTCAAGTCTGCATAAAAGCAGGTCTTCTCCAGTATGTCCAGGGAATGAACAGCGGTCCTGCGGGATTTTGGGTCGATTCCAGCCACCTGGACCAGCCTGAGCATTTCGAACCCTGTGTTCTTCATGTTGCGGGCGACAAGACCGATGTTTTCCGGGCTCTCAGGACGGACGAGGATGACAGCGAATTTCTTCTTCAAACCCGGTTGACGAATCAAGCTTGGAAAATTCATCCTACTCATTATAAAGAAGGTTTAAAGAAAAGACGAGATGATCTTAAGCGTTAATCAGTACTTGCCCGTGCTGCCAAATCCATTCTCACCGCGAGAGGTCTCTTCGAGGTTTTCCGTCTCCACGACTTCAACTCTCTTTACGGGCTGGATCAGGAGCTGAGCGATCTTCATCCCTTTCTCGATCACGAAGGGTTCCGTCCCGAAATTGGCCAGCACAATCCGGACTTCTCCTCTATACCCGGAATCGATCACTCCTGCCAGACGGTGGATCCCCTTCAGGGATATTCCGCTTTTATCCCAGACAAGAGCCACATGGCCCTCAGGGACAGCCACTTTGATCCCGGTGGGGATGGGCTTGACCTCTCCGGCTTTTACGACATCATCCACAGAAGAGAAAAGGTCCAGGCCCGCATCACCCTGATGCTGATAAAGAGGAAGCTTGGCGTCCGGGTGAATCCTTTTGACCTTGAGCTCCATCGATCAGACACCCTCCACCCTGACCTCAGGGAAATAGGCATCTGCGATCTTGGCGAACTCCAGGATCTTTTCTTTCGGGTAAGGTTTTTTCTGGAGATAACGGCCATCAAGAGTCGTTGTGGGAACGAATTGCTGAATCTGAAAAACAGAAGCGCCGTTGAGCATCTGGCTGATTTTTTCAATATCATCCGCGCCTACCAGCCCCGGGACCACGGTGGAACGAAAGACGTACTTCAATCCTGAATTTTTTATGATATCGATGCTTCTGAGAATGGTCTCTCCTTTAACCTTTGAACCAGTGGTTTCCTGGTACCGTTCCAAAGGCGCTTTGACATCCATGGCGACTTGGTCCACAAGTCTCTTCCGGATGAGATGCTCCAGCCTGGAGGGAAAAGACCCGTTGGTGTCTATCTTGACCAAAAGATCGCGTTCTTTCAGCAAAGCCAGGAAATCCTCTAAATCATCGTGGATCAGCGGTTCTCCCCCTGTAACACAGATTCCCTCTAGCCAGCCTTTTCTCGAGTCCAAGTACGCGAGGAAAAAATCGAGAGGAAAGGTGGGAAGCTTCTCTGGGTTCAGGACCAAATCCCTGTTATGGCAGTACGGGCAGCGAAAATTGCATCCTCCGAGAAACACAGTGGAAGATATGAACCCGGGAAAGTCTTTGGGCGCAAATTTTTCTAAGCCCTTGATCTCAACCACTCCTCCAGCTCCTTTCGACTGTTCACCACAGCGGCAACTCCAGTATCGTCCTGGATCACCAGGGTGGGGATGATGATGGCTCCCTTTTCGTCCCGTTTGATAATTCCTAAAAAATCCCTGATCTTGAGCTTGCTCTCCTTCTGAACAAGGCTGTATTCCCGGGCTTCAAGTCCGGTCTCAGCCAGGTATGCCTTGAGTTCGGCGCAATCCTTACAGTTGGGATAGGTGAAAAGCAGGTAATCCATCATCTATCTAATTTCCGAATAGGGTGTCCTTTCCCTGAATTCCTGCTTCTTGCCGTCATTCCAGGTCCCGACAGGCCTCAGGTAGCCGACGATCCTGGAGTAGACTTCTGTCTCCTCGCCGCAATCCGGACATTTCGGGAACTCGCCCTGAATATAACCATGGTTCTGGCAGATGCTGAAGGTGGGCGTGATGCTAAAATAGGGAATTTTCGTTTGGGCGATCTTGCGCACCAGCTTTTTGCATGTCTCTCTGTCAATGGCCTCCGGAAGGAAAGTGTGGAAGATAGTTCCTCCCGTGTAGAGAGGCTGGATATCCTTCTGATGCTCCAGAGCTTCGAAGACATCACGGGTGGCGTCTACGTTGAGCTGGGTGGAGTTGGTCAGATAGGGATGCTTCTCTGTCCCGGCAGTGATGATCTTGCTGTATTTCTGCTTGTCCAGTCTTGCCAGCCGGTAGGAA